>ENA-OZGD01000250-OZGD01000250.1-human-gut-metagenome-genome-assembly--contig:-NODE-250-length-28692-cov-8.240074_pt1 | contig 28692 bp, 23 predicted proteins | sample MGYA00244653_ERZ653652 | MGnify/ENA primary metagenome ERZ653652 (study PRJEB26926, sample SAMN06164983) | human gut metagenome | biome: ENVO:00009003; feature: ENVO:2100002; material: ENVO:00002003... | reverse complement strand
AGGGCCAGATGCGGCGCACCTTGCTCACATCCAGCGGCAGACCGCCGGTGCGGTTGGCTTCGCCCGCGCTGCCGAAGCTATAGTCCACACGACCGAACACATCGGCCAGCGCAAACTCCGGATGCCGTGCGAGGAAGGCCGCCACCTGCCCCTCGTCCTCTTCCGGAGCGAAGGTACAGGTGGAATAGATCATCTCCCCGCCCGGCGCAAGGAGAGCGGCGGCGTTGTCGAGGATCTGTGCGCCCAGTTCGGCGCACTGCTTCACCAGCGCTTCGCAGTGCTGGGTGACGGCCACAGCTTCCTTGCGGAACATCCCCTCGCCGGAACAGGGAGCATCCACAAGGACGCGGTCAAAAAATTCCGGCAGAGCAGCGGCAATGCGGCCCGTATCCTCGTTGAGGATGACCGCATTGGCCACGCCCATCCGTTCCAGATTGCTCTTGAGCACCTCGGCGCGGGCGGCCACGAACTCGTTGCTCACCAGCAGCCCCTGCCCACCCAGTGCGGCGGCAAGCTGGCTGCTTTTGCCGCCGGGAGCCGCGCACAGATCCAGCACCCGCATCCCCGGCCGGACCCCCAGCAGCGGCGCAGCAGAGGACGCCGACGGCTCCTGCGAGTAGAAGACGCCCGCGTGGTGGTAGGGGTGCCGCCCCGGCTTGAAAGCCGCATCCTTCACCACAAAGCCCGCCCTGCAGAAGAGCGACGGCTCCACCGGGAAGTCCGCCTGTGCGGCAAAGGCCTCCGGCGTGGTGCGCAGGGCCGAGACCGTCACGCCGCGGGCAGCGCTCTCGCTGGGGGCGGCGTACAGCGCATCGTACCGCTCGCCCAGCAGCGCACGTTCCCGGTGCTCAAAATATTCCGTAGACATGAACGTTCCTCCCATGTATAAAGCCGCGCGCGGCGGCAAGACTAAGGGGTGTGAGGGGCACGACCTCCCTCGCGAAAGGAGATATTACGATGACCGACCGTACCGAAAACCGTTCCAGCAACCGCACCAACAACTGCAAAAACCAGAGCAAGAATCAGAGCCAGAACCGCACCGAGAATCGGACCGACAACCGCACGGAGAACCGCGCCACCAACGAGCACAAGCACCCCAACCAGTACACCAAGGGTGCCGATGACGAAGACAAGTAACCTTTCTCATTAAGAAAGCCCGCTGCCTTCCCTGCACTGTTTTCCAGTGCGGAAAGCAGCGGGCTTTCGCGTGTTTTATTTCAGATTCGGGTCAAAATCTTCCCAGAGTTTGTCGAATAATTCCTCGACGCGGTCCTTCCGGCCGGTAAGGTACAGCCACCCCAACAGGCACTCAAAGCCGGTGGAGGCGCGGTACTCTTCGGGGGAAGCATGTTTCGACACGCTGGCCTTGCTGGCGTTGCGGCCCCGCTTGAAAACGGCCAGCTCCTCCTCGGTGAAGAGGGGTTCCAGCAGCTGCTCCTCGCGGAACTGTGCCCGCGCAGAGACGTACTTGACCTTTTCGGTGTTCAGCTTCCCGGCCGAGAGCCGATGATGCTGCGCCAAACGGGTGCGGACCAGCAGTTCCAGCACGCTGTCGCCCACAAAAGCCAGCGCCAGCGGGTTGAGCTCGCGGGGGTCGATGGTTTCTTCCTGCATGGTATTTCTCCCTTAGAAGATATAATCGAACTGATAATCGCCGATGAGGATGGTGTCGTTCTCCTGAACGCCCTTGTCCACCAGAGCGGTCAGGATGCCGCTTTCATCCAGCTGGCGCTGGAAGAACTGCAGACTCTCGTAGTCGTCCACATTGCTGCCCGCGAGGATATACTCCAGCCACGGCGCCTCAACGCTCCAGACGTGGGCTTCCATCCGCTTGATGGTAAAGGCGCGGTCGTTCGCCTTGGGTTCGGGCTTCTTGTACTCCGGAGCGAAGACCGGGATGGCCGGGATATCCTTCAGGCGGTTGTAGACCAGACCCGGCAGCTCCCGCACGCCCTGCATGGTGGCGGCAGAGATGGGCACGAAGGTCAGACCCTTGCCCTCGATATAATTCTTGAAGCTTTCGATCTGCTCCTCGGTGGCAAGGTCACACTTGTTGCCCACCACGATCTGCGGACGCTCGGCCAGCGCGGGGCTGAACTTGGCCAGCTCCTCGTTGATCTTCTCGAAGTCCTCGATGGGGTCGCGGCACTCGCTGCCGGAGACATCCACCACATGCAGCAGCAAGCGGCAGCGCTCCACATGGCGCAGGAAGTCATGGCCAAGGCCGATGCCCTCGCTGGCACCCTCGATCAGGCCGGGGATGTCGGCGCAGACGAAGCTGGCGCCTTCGCCCACCGACACGACGCCCAGCGTGGGCACGAGGGTGGTGAAGTGGTAGTTCGCGATCTTGGGCTTGGCCGCGCTGATGGTGGAGATGAGGGTGGACTTGCCCACGTTCGGGAAACCGATCAGGCCCACATCCGCGATCAGCTTTAGCTCCAGCGTCACCTGAATGTCCTCGCCGGGCATACCGGGCTTGGCGAACTTGGGGATCTGACGGGTCGGCGTGGCAAAGTGTGCGTTGCCGTAGCCGCCGCGGCCGCCCTTGGCCACGGTAACGGGGGTGTGGTCGGACAGGTCTGCAATGACAAGACCGCTCTCGGCGTCCTTGATGACGGTGCCCAGCGGCACCTTGATGACGAGGTTTTCGGCGTTCTTGCCGTGGCAGAGGCTTGCGCCGCCCTTGCCGCCTTCGTCGGCGGTATACTTGCGCTTGTAGCGGAAGTCCATCAGGGTAGTCAGGTGGTCATCCACCACGAAGATGATGTCGCCGCCGCGGCCGCCGTCGCCGCCGTCCGGGCCGCCCGCCGCCACGAATTTCTCGCGGTGAAAGCTCACCGCGCCATCGCCGCCCTTGCCCGCATGGAGCCAGATGGTTGCGATGTCGATAAAGTTGGTTTGTGCTGCCATAGAGCTCCTCCTATGTTTAGCGATTCAACCTCTCCGGCAATGCGAAGCATGGACGGAGAGGTTTATTCCTTTCATCAAAAAGAGCCGGGCCACGAGGGTCCGGCTCTTTGGGTTGCAGTTTTTCAGGCAGAAGTTACTGCTTCACGCTGCACTTCTTGCCGCTCTTGCCCACGCGCTCGAAACGGACAGTGCCGTCAACCAGAGCAAACAGGGTATCATCGCTGCCCTTGCCAACGTTCTCACCCGGCTGAATGTGGGTGCCACGCTGACGAACGAGGATGTTGCCGGCCAGAACGAACTGACCATCTGCACGCTTTGCGCCCAGACGCTGAGCCGCGGAATCACGGCCGTTCTTGGTGCTGCCTACGCCCTTTTTATGTGCCATTGTAATTTTCCTCCTTAGCCGTTGATCGCAGTGATCTCAACCTTGGTATAGGGCTGACGATGGCCCATGCGGCGAGCACTGTGCTTCTTTGCGCGATAGGTGATGATGTTCAGCTTCTTGCCCTTGCCATTCTTGATGACCTTGGCAGAAACGGAAGCGCCCTCAACAACAGGAGCGCCAACCTTGACCGAACCCTCCTCGCCAATAGCGAGAACCTGATCAAACTTCACTTCGGAGTCAGCTTCAACGTCCAGCTTTTCGATGTAGACGATGTCGCCCTGCTCCACGCGGTACTGCTTACCGCCGGTAACAATGATTGCGTACATTTGTTTCATTCCTTTTCGTTGTACTCGCTGGTCGTAAAGGCAGACCCCTACAGGGGCCATTTACGGCGCCCACACCAAGCGGCTAGAATAGTATAGCAGAAAAGCGAGCTGATTTCAAGGGGTTTTTGCGTATTGCGGCAAAGTTTTTTCAAGTTCCGCCGTCAATTGCTCAGATTTTTGAGCACCGCTTCCATATTCCGGGCTCCATAGACGATGCGGAGCACCCAAATCATTTTCTTTTCCTTCTTCACCATATAGTATAGAACATAATTTCCAACGACTTTCTTGCGGATTATCATCCTTGGGAGAAAATCATTCACGACCAATGCCCCACTTGCAGGAAAAGCACAGACCTTTTCCATACATTTGTTGATGTCGCCCAGCAGCGTTTTTGCTGCCTTCTCATTATCAAGCTCATTTCGGATGTAGTTTACCGTTTCTCGCACATCCCGCCGCGCACGTTCAGTCAATTGGAAATGATATTCACAGTCCATATTCCCTCCCGATCTCTTCCAGTGCCGTCGGACCATCCACCACGCGGCCCTCATCAACATCTCTCAATCCTTCCATGATGAGTTTTGCCTCTTCCATCTCCTTCATGGTACGCTCGTAGTACTCGATGTCCATGACCACAAGGCGGCCGTATCCGTTTTTCGTCACAAAGACCGGGCCATTCTCCTCGGCGCAGCGGCGCTCGATCTCCACCGTATTTTTTAGTTCACGCATCGGAATGATCTGCATACATTCACCCTCCCAGATATCTCGCGGCTTTCTTTGTGGCTTTATTATACACCGAAAAAAGCCACAGGGCAAGAGTTGCCTTCCGACTTCTCCGCCCTGCAGCTTCTGTTTTTTCTGTATCAGCGTTTTATTACTGCTGTTGTGCGCTCAGCTCTTCCTTCACCCGCTTATTATAGGCTTCGGTCCGCTCCACAAAGAGCTTCCGGGGCGAGGAGGCCACAAGTTCTTCTTCCTCCAGCCGGAACGCGGGGTCAGCCTTTTTCGCCTTGGCGGCGAGGGTGCGGCCCTCGCTGTTGAGGGCCAGCTTGACCATGAGCGGCTCATCCTTGTATCGCTTGGTCAGGATGACCTCTGCGATGATGCCGCCAACCACGGCCACCGCCGCCACCACCTGCGACACCCGCAGCCCGATGGAGGGCACCAGAAGCAGACTGTCCGTGCGCAGGGCCTCGATCCAGAACCGGCCCGCACCATACCAGATGAGGTAGCGCAGGGCGATGTCGCCCGCAAACTTCCGCTTTTTGATATACTTCACCAGCAGGAACAGGCCCACGAAGCACCAGATGCTCTCATATAAGAACGTAGGGTGGACCGGCAGGTTCGGGTCGATGACGGTGCCCTTGGGGGCCGTGACCACGCTGCTGAGCAGGTAGTCGCGGGTCGCTTCGCTGTACATACCCCACGGCAGGGTCGTGTTGCAGCCGAATGCCTCCTGATTGAAGAAGTTGCCCCAGCGGCCGCAGCCCTGCCCCATGAGGAAGCCCATGGCCGCAAGGTCGAACATGGGCAGCACCGGCACCTTGCGCCATTTACAGGCAAGGCCGCCGAACAAAAAGCCGCCGATGACGCCGCCGTAGATGGCAAGGCCGCCGTCCCGGATGGCCAGCACGTCCCACAGGCTGCTGTAATTGTAGGGGGACATGGCCACATAGTAGAGCCGGGCGCACAGGATGCCCATCACCACGCCGATGAGGATGACATCCACCATCGCGTCGGCGTCCACGCCGAACTCGACGCCATGCCGGAACGCAAACACCAGCGCAAGGCACATGCCCACGGCGATGCAGACGCCATACCAATAAATATTGATGCCGCCGATGGAAAAGGCCACGCGGTTCAGCGTGAAACTCAGGCCCAGCGCCGGAAATTGTACCAGATTCGTCATTCTTCGTCCTCCGTCTCTTCGTCATCTGCTTCGGGCAGGTCCGCCGTGCCGTCCGGCTCAATGTACATCATCGCCATCCGGGCGGGCTGTAAGATATGCTGCAGGGCTGCGTCGGCGTCGTCCGCCGTCAGGGCCGCAAGTGCCTCGATCTGCTGCACCACCGTCTGCCCGGAGAGGGCGAAGTCCGCCATCTGGCTGGCCGAGTCCTCCACGTTTTCGAGGTTTTCGATCAGTTGGCCGTACTTTTCGTTCTTGCAGAGGGTAAAGACCTCCCGGTCGATGCCCTCGCGCCGGACCCGCTCGATCTCGTCCAGCAGCATTTGTTTCACCGTGTCGGGCTCGTCACTCTCGCCGGTGAAGAGGATGCAGCAACAGCCGTCCACCCGCAGAACTTCCCCACCGAAACCGGGGTTGGTCAGGCCGGAGTCGTACAGGCGGCGGTAGAGCGGCGACATCCCGCCGCAGACGCAGCAAAGGATAAGGTCGTACAGCAGCTCGCTGCGCAGATCATCCGGGGCGAGGGGCGTTTCCTTGAAGCCGAGGCCAAAGCAGGGCTTTGACACCGGCATCCGGATCCGTTTTTCCGTTGCTGCCAGCGTCATGGGTTCCTCGGCCCAGAGCCGCTGCACCCGCTCTTCGGGGCGGAGTTCCATCAGGCCATGGCGTTCGCACGCGGCCAAGATCTGCTCCATGGTGGTATTGCCCGCTGCGGCCAGCACCATATTTCCCGGTGCATAGAACGCCTCGCAGCAGTCATAGAGCATCTTCGGGGTGATCTCAGCAATGCTCTCGCAGGTGCCCGCGATGTCGCTGCGGATGGGGTGGCTGTGGTACAGGCACTCACACAGGCCGGTGATCAGCCGCCAGTCGGCGCTGTCGTCGTACATCTTGATCTCCTGCCCGATGATGCCCTGCTCCTTGGCGATGGTCTGCTCGGTGAAGTAGGGGTTCCCCACCATCCCCAGCAGCACATCGAGGCTTTCGTCCAGCTGCTGCGTGGCGGTGAAGAGGTAACAGGTGCGGTCAAAGCTGGTAAAGGCGTTGGCGTTAGCCCCCGTCTTCGCGAACTTTGCAAAGGCGTCGCCGTCCTGATCCTCGAACATCTTGTGTTCCAGAAAATGCGCCACACCTGCGGGCAGATGCACCTCCCGCCCATTGAGCCGGAAGTCCCGGTCAATGGAGCCGAAGCGGGTGGCATAGATGACATGGGTGCCGGAATACCCCGGCATGGGCCGCACAAGGACGGTCAGGCCGGAGGGCAGGATCTTCCACTGATCCGCGGCGGCATCGGCAAGTGCTTGGCTGCGCAGTTCAGACATCGGCAGTCCCCTCCTCTCTCGTCAACAGATAACTGACCGACAGGCTCAGCTGCCGCAGAACGGCGCGAACGTCCTCTTTGGTCACGGCGCGCAGGGCGGCGCGGGCTTCGTCGGGTGTTTGCAGCCCGCTGCCCCGCAGCACTTCCATATAATACCACGTCTCGATGCCGCCAAGGCTGTCCTCAATGCCCGCCATCCCGCTGAGCAGGGACAGGCGGCAGTCTTCCAGTTCCTCGTCGGTGATGGGCCCGGTGCGCAGGTCGTCCAGCTCCTTCAGGATGGCCGCTTCCGCGCGGGCCGCGTCGGCGTGCTCCACGCCGCTGTTGACAGCCATGCTCCCCGTGAAGCTCTGGAAGCTGGACGCGCAGTAGTAGCACAGGTGATCCCGCTCCCGGACGTTGAGGAAGAGGCGGCTGGTCACGCTGCCGCCGTACAAGGCCATAGCAAGCCGGACCGCCGCCATCTGGTCGGGGCGCATCGGCTCACCGAGGGTGAACAGCATACAGAGCTTGGCCTGTACGGTGTCGAAGCACTCCACCTTCCGGGCTGGTTCCCGCCGGGGCATTGCCATGTTCCCGCACAAGGGGGCCGGGCGGCGTTCCACCGCCGAAAGCTCCCGGAGCAATGCGTCTTTGACCTGCTCCGTCTCCGCTTCTTCGCAGCCAAGGATCAGCAGCTCGATCTGCGCCGTTTCCAGCATCTCCCGGTAGGCGGCAGTCAGGGCCTCCGGCGTCAGGGCGTCCACCTCTTCCAGATAGCCCTCCTGCCGGATGCCGGCGGGGCTGTCGCCGAAGAATTCCCGGTTGGCCTGACGCTGGCAGTAGATGCGCTTTTCATTCACTTCGTCTTCCAGCGCTTTGCGGAGCATCTGCTTTTCGATGCCGACCGCCTCCGGGTCGAAGACACCGCCCACAAAGGCGGGGTGGAAGGCCGTGCCCAGCGCCAGCCCAGCGTATTCGCGGGTCAGCGGTTCCCCTTCCAGCGCAAAGCGGTCCTTGATGCCGGTGGCGCTGACACAGAGGTTGTGGTTCGCGCCGAAGGGCCGGGCGTCCACGGTCAGGTCCGCCCCGTAGAGGCGAGCCAGCGTTTTGGTCATCTGGGTCATGTCGGGGCAGTCCGCATAGCCGCGCTCCATCACCAACGGCAGCAGCGCGTGGGCGGTAGCCGTCTCCCGCTTGGCCGGGAAGGCGAAGTGGATGCTGATGCGGCAGCGGTTGAATTTAGGCGCCGGGTCCCACAGCAGATGGACGCCGGGCGCGATCTCGGTTCGTTTCAATGGTTTCTCCTTCGATTTTTTGCAAATTTATTGTTTTGCGCGTTCCAGCGCGAGAAATTCTTCCAAGGAAAGGCCGCTTTCGCGGATGGCGCGGGCGTTCTCGACCCCCACATACCGCCAGTGCCACGGTGCATAGACCATGCCGGTGGCACTCTGGCGCTCCTCCGGCCAGCGGAGGATGAAGCCATAGTCCGCGGCATACGCGGTCAGCCACTCGTAGGCGCGGGTCTCGGCAAAAGCCTCCGAGCGCTCCGTGCAGTCCGGCGAGAGGATATCGGCGCAGTAGCCGGTCCCCTGCTCGCTGGTGCTTGCCGTCGGCTGCAGCGACGCAGTGTGCGCCGCTGCCGTCTCGCCGGTAAGGCGGCTGTTCTCGGTCTGATAGGCCGTCAGCCGGGCTTCATACGCGGCGGTGCGGGTGTCGGCATCCTGCCAGCCCGTGACAAGGTTCAGCTCCACACCGGCGGCCTGTGCGGCCTCGGCCATGCTGCGGTAAGCCGCAGCGGCCTCCGTTTCCAGTTGTTCACCGGTGGCGTCGTCCGCCACGGCCAGCTCCGGGGCCGGTTCGCTTTCCAGCGGGAGGTTGGCATTCACCACCACCAAGCGGGCGTCGTCCGTGTCGCACACATATCCGTCGGCGCTGTAAGCCCGCGCCGCAAAGGGCACCGGCCCTGCGATAAGGGCGTGGGCTTTCGGCAGCAGCCACAGGATGCCGGTGGCCATCAGCGCCACGGCCCCGCCGCACGCGGCCAGAAACAGCACCCAGTTCCGCGCCAGCCGCAGACATTTGCGGATCTTCCACTCCCGGTACGACATCCGTTTGGCCGGGGTTCTTTGTTGGTTCATGTAAGCTTCCTCACTTTATTCTATCGTATCGCAGCGTTTGCCGCGTTTTATGACTCTTCCCGTGCCTTTTGGCCGCGGATATCCTTGCCCACGAACAGGCAGGGCACAAAGGAGGAAAGGCGGCTGGAAATTTTTTCGGTGTAGAGTTTCTCCAGCAGCGCCCCGTCCGTGATGTTCGTCGTGACGATGGTGGGCAGATGCGCACCGAGGCGGTTGTTCAGCAGACTGTACAGGGTGCTGAGGAAGAAACTGGAGTTGAATTCCGTGCCCAGATCATCGAGGATGAGCAGGTCTGCCCCGGCTGCCGTTTGCAGCAGGGTCTCTTCCTCCCCGGAGGGGTCCGAGCCGAAGTGCAGCGCTTCCAGCTTGGCAAAAAAATCGGGGCTGGAAACATAGATCACGTCCATGTCTTTCGCCAACACGATGCCCGCAATGGCAAGGGCCGCATGGGTCTTGCCAAGGCCCGCATTGCCGAACAGCATCAGACTTTCGCTGCTGCGGTCAAATTCTTCTGCGTAGGCACGCAGTTCTTCCAGAAGTCCCCCCATGTACGTCCGGACCGGTTCCCCCAGCTTCTCGTCCATTGTGTTGGGGTAGTAGCGCAGCTCCATCGTGTCGAAGCTGGAAACAGACAGGCTGGACAGCTTCTCGATCTCCTCGCGGCGGAGTTTCTGCATCAGTTTGTGGATGCACTCGCAGGTGTGCCCCTCAAATGAACCGGTATCCTGACACTTTTTGCAGGTGAAATGCGGCTCCAGCGCATCGGCCGGGCGGCCGCTGGACGCCAAGAGCGCGGCAAGCTCCTGCTTGGCTTTAGTCAGCGCAGCGGCCGCAGCGGTGCGGTCCCCGCCGGAGGCTCCGGCCAGCGCACACCGCACGCCCCGCACCCGCACCTCTTCTTCGGCGTGGCGAAGGGCCGGGATGGCCGCTTCCGCCTCGGCGCGGGCATCCTCGGCGTTGGCGCGGGCGGCCTGCCGCCGCAGCGCCACGGTGCGCATTGCCTCCTGATACAGTTCACGTTTGGTACGCATAGTTTCTCCTTATTGCGATGTCTCGTCCGATTTTTTTCGCAGCGAACGGCGGCGGACGGCGTTTTCGAGGAAATCGTTCCCACTGGGCGTTTCGCGGTCCACCCGGATGTTCCGGCTGGCCCCCGCCCCGGCCACCGGCCCGCGCACATCGTGGACGGTGCGCAGACCTTTGGCGTTCCACGTTTTGAGGATGCTGTTCCAGTACCACAAATCGCGCTTGGGGCCCGCTTGCACGGCCGCCTCCTGCACCATGGCGTCGTCGTAGCCGTACACCTCGTACCAGCGGGCAATGGCTTTCCGCCCGCCGAGGGTCAGCTCGCTCTCTGCAATGCCCAGCAGCCCGCTGACATACTGTTCGCGCTGGGCACGAAGGGCCAGCAACTGCAGATGCGTGTCCGCCTGTTCGCCGGTCTCCACGCCCTCGGCGCGCCAGACTTTCAGCTCGTGGCTGACCGCGCCCATGGTCCGCTTGCCCTTGCTGGCCACATAGGCCACGCAGAGCATGACCGTCTCCGGCGCGAACCCGTCGATGATGTACAGGTTGACCAGCTTTTCCATCTCGCTGTGGGTCAGCGGGCGGGCAAACCCCGCCTGTGCGCAGTCGATGAGGCTGGAGATCATCGGGTCGGTGCGGGATGCCGCCGCGATCTCAGCCCACGTCATTGGAGCCGGGGCGCTAGGCTCTTCACCGGGGGCCGCATTCTCCTCATAGCGCTCCAGCAGCCCGGCACCGGCCCAGAAGGCCAGCGCGCTCTCGGCGGTCATCTTGCTGCGCAGTTTGAGGTCCGCGCAGATCTTCTCCGGGTCGGTGACGCCGGTGGCCAGCACATACAGCGCCACCCGCACATTGTATTCCTCCGCGATGCCCAGCTTCGCGAACACGAGCTGCGGCACGGCGATGGCATCGCCCTTCTGCTCTTTTAAGCGGTAGATCATTCGGCTTTGCCCTCCTCCGGCTCTGCGGGCGGGGCCCACGGCTCACAATCGAGGATGGAGGGGAGGTTTTTCCAGCGGTCCGGCTCGGCGTTGTAGGCTTTTTCCAAGCACTGAGCGGCGGCTGCGCGGCCCTCGTCGCTCAGTGGGAACTCCTCGTGGCGGCGCAGGGCAGGATCGGTCTTGTCCAGCGCCCACGGATCAGGCCAGATGTCCACTGCAAGGATGGCCTCTTCTTTTTCGGCCCCCTCCCCGCCTTCCGGGTCCGGCACGGTGCGCTTCGTCGGCGTGAGCAGATAGCGCATCCCGGCCTCGTTGCCGCTGTAAAGATTTTTGCACTTGAAGTAGTGCAGCAATGGCACAAAGATCATGTTGCGTCCTTTCCAACAATACAGATACTATCATTATAAAGCAAGCGGCGCAAAATGCAAGTTTTTTTGCCCGCCGACAAAACCTTCCACAAAAAACAGTTGACAAATCCGCCCGCCTTTGCTACACTAATAGCGCACTTGCAGGGTTAGCTCATCCGGTAGAGCGACTGCTTCCCAAGCAGTAGGCGGCGGGTTCGAGTCCCGTATCCTGCTCCAAAATAAAGCGGTGGGGCGTTTGTTTTTCATTTCGTCCCACCGCTTTTTTGTTTTGTTTTTCCGCAAAAATGACGTAGAATCCCGCGTCAACGCCTCGTAAACTCCCCAATAAGCCCCCCAATAAAGCGACACTCCCGATGGCTTTTTCTTTCCTTCGGGAGTGTCGTTTTATCCATATCTACTTTTTATTCTTCCCCTACCCCAAAAGCAAAGGGGAAGGCCGTGCGTGGCCTCATGTTCCGTTTCTTTTCTGCTCTTCTTCCGCCCTCTGCCGCAGCACATCCACTGCCTTGGTCAGCGCCGCCGGGATGGGCACTCCCATGAGTCCGGCGTTCTCGATGATGGAAATGGTCTCGTTGCACACAAAGGCGATCACGGTGGCGTCCCGGATGAAGCTGCTTCCGATGATGGCGTCCAGTCGGCACGCCACCAGCACCACCAGCAAGCTCACGCCCTTGCGGCACAGGCCCTTCCAACCGGCGCGGGATTCGAGGGTGCCGGTCTTGGTCTTGGGGCTGGTGTGGAACACCCCCGCCACGATCAGGCCGGTGATGTAGTCTACGGCCATGAAAATCACCAACGTCTGAAGCGCCGTATCCCAGCCGCCGAACAGGCCCGCAATGGCCCCGCCGATGACACCGACATATGTACACAATTCTCTGCTGTTCATTGTTATACTCCCTTCACTTTTGTCAATCCGGCCCGCTGGATGATGGCCGGGTAATCCTTGTAGGCATGGCTCAGATCCACGGGGCCGTCGATGCCCGCCACCCGGCCTTTGCTGGTGTACTGCCACATGCCGTGCTTGCGAGTGGGGCGCGTGCCGCGGTAGTCCGCGATCCACAGATCGTAAGCAGCGAGGGCTGCCATGTCGAGGGCGGTGTCCGCGAAATTGGTGTAGGTGTACACCATTGCATACAGCCCCCACGCTTCGAGCTGGGCGGCGGCTTCGGCCACGCGGGCGGACAGCTTGGCCGGGGTCAGGGCTCGCAGGTTTGCGCCCTCCACGTCGATGGCAATGGGCATCTGGAAGTTCTTGCCCGCCAGTGCAGCACGCAGGGCGGCCAGCTCTGCGGCCGTCTGCCGGGGCGTGACGGCACAGGTGTAGTAGTAGCCGCCCACCGGGATGCCCCGCGCCGTGCACGCGGCATAGTTGCGCTCGAAGGCCGGGTCAACGTAGGGCTTGCCGCCCTTGCTGCCCAGCACCCGCAGCATCACGCCGTCGATTTTTCCGCTGCGCTTCACCGCGTCCCAGTCGATGCGGCCCTGCCAGCGGGAGACGTCCATGATTTCAGCCATATCGTCCTCCTTACTGCGTGATTTCCTCAAAGCCGCTCTTGATAAGAATCGCCTTGACCTTCTCCTTCAGCAAGCGGGGGCAGCGCCCATACAGAGCCTTGGCCTCCTCCACGGTCTCAGCAGACATAATTTCCTGTGCCCATAACATAGCCATCATAAATACCATCCTTTCGATTTTTTGTGTGATTTTACGCATAGACAGTCTCGCTCATTTCCAGCAAGCACTGCTTCAGCATTTCGTTTTCGTTTTTCAGGGCGGCCAGTGCTTCGGGCATCTGCGCCATTTTGGCCTCGTGCTCTTCCTTGGCTCTCCGCTCTGCCAGCTCGTCTTCGGTGTAGCGGATGTACCGCTGGATGGGGACCGTCTCTTCCCATGCGGGCTGCGGGTCTACACCGGGCACATCGATCACTTCCTCCACAATGGTGCTGCCATTGGCGAGATGTTCAATGGGGACGAAATGACTGACTTGCTTGACCCCGGCAATGGCCTCGTGGTGGACGATCTCCACGTCGTCGATGAGCCGCCCAAGGCTCAGATCGGGTGCTTCGGTCAACTCCACACCGGTTTCGTCAATGATTTTCATAGATGTTCCTTTCTCAGCCTACGCGCTGCCAGATATTCACCGCCTGATACGGGTTCAAAATGCTGAACGCTTGCCCACTGCCGGTGCTGCCAATGGTCAGGGTGTGCCCATGGCTTCCAGCGCTGGACGTAGTCACAGTGGTACTACCCGCCCTATAAGTGGTGCCGCTGTTGAAATTGTACCCGCTGCTGTTAGAACTTGCAATCGTATGGGTATGCGCTCCACTCTGGCTGGTACTTCCGCTGTGGTTATGCGTAGGCAGCTCGTTTGTGGTTAAGGTAACTTTGGCACGCCCGCCGCTGCTTCCCGCGGCAAAAGTATCTCCGGCGGCGAAAACAATACAGTCTTTCAGCTGAGTCCAGATCGTATGTGCATAGATGCCGGCAGGGCTTGTGGAGTCCGCCATTTCCATCACAAAATCAACAGGCGGGACCCAGCCGGGATCTGCGATTCCGGTAACTGCTCCGGTCATTTAAGCTTCCTCCTATCCGATCCGTTCCCACATATAACGTACAATGTAAGGATTCAAAATGCTGAATGCTTTCCCGTTTCCGGTATTTCCAATGCTCACGCTATGGCTGTGTGCACCGGCGCTGGATGTCGTGCGCGTGGCATTGCCGATATAGATATGGCCAAATGCCATGGTACCATCAGTGCTACTCGCTATACAGACTTCGGCGGTATGTGTATGAGCACCGGCGGAAGAGGTACTGCCGCTGTGATTGTGCGAGGGCATTTCTTTGGTTGTAAGTGTGACGCTTGCCCGACCGCCGGTAGACCCGTTTGCATAGCCCCCGCCCGCGGCGATGATCGCCCGGTCCTTGAGCTGGGACCATGTAGTTCCGGCAAAGATTGCAGCCGGGCTGATGGGGCTCGCGCTCTTCCAGACAAAGCCAACGGGAGGGGCATCGGCCGCCACGGTCAGACCTTTTACCATTCCGATTGCCATCAGCTAACCCTCCTCCAAACGTATTTGCCAACATACGGGTTCAGAATGCTGAATGCTTGGCCGTTTCCGCTGCTCCCGATCGTAACCGAGTGGGTATGCGCTCCGGCACTGCTTGTTGTTTTTGTTGCGGTATACATCCAACCTTTTGATGAACCTGCATAATAGACACCTTGACTTGTACCCCCAAGGCTGGATACGGTGTGCGTGTGATTTCCGGTCGCTGTGATGCTGCCGCTGTGGTTGTGGGCGGGCATCTCGGCCACACTCAAGGTGTGGCTCGCAGATCCGCCTGTGCTGCCGAGCGTGTAGCTGCCGCCCGCGCCCATGAGAAAACGGTCCTTGATCTGCGCCCAACTGGTTCCGGCATAGTCAGCCGCCGGGCTGACGGAGCTGCTGGTCGTGATAATCGCGCCAACAGGCGGCACCCATTTGCTGCTGAGTGTGTTGACTGCTCCGATTGCCATAGAACATGCCTCCTTTAGGTCGGGACCCGCTCCATCAGCAGAAGCCGGAGATGGATGTCTGCCGAAGGAACCGTGGCCGCATAAAAGCGGCAATACCCAGCGCCGGTTCTGCAGATGGTTCCGAGCCCTGCCTTTTGGGCGTCCGGCACGCTGGAAACGCTGATGGTGGCGCTGGGTTCCAGCTCCGCTGTGCAGCCGCTTACGGTGGCGTCGCACTGATAGCTCCACCCTGCGGCCTTCGCCTCGTCGTCCGAAGTCTCGGCCCAGTCGGCGGCGGGCAGCGTGATATCGTAGGCCCGGATGATGGTCCCGGAAGGACCCTGCGGGCCGGTGTCACCTTTATCGCCCTTGAAATCTCCTGCATCCTTGGCTTTCTTCAGCGCGTCCGTGGCCGCGTTGGCTGCATTATTGGCAGCTTCCGCTGCCCGGTCGGCGTCTTGCTTAGCGGAACCAGCGCTGCCCGCCGCTTCGGACGCACTCCCGGCCGCTGCTGTTGCACTTCCCGCCGCGGCGCTCTTGCTCCGGGCGGCTGCGGCAGCGGAACCGGCAGAGGCGGAGGCGCTGTCAGCGGCGTTGCTCTCCGACGTGGCAGCAGCATCTTTGTACGCCTTGGAATTGGCTTCAGACCGGGCTGCTGCGGTCTTACTGGCGTCGGCTTTTTTTTCGGACGTGGCGGCTGCCGCTTTGCTGGCCGCAGCCTCTTCAGCCGCTGCCTTCGCCGCATCCTCGCTGTCCTTGGCGTTGGCCTCCGACGTCGCCGCCGCCGCTTTGGCTTGCTCCGCTGCGCTGGCCGAGCCGGAGGCCGCTGTGGCACTTCCCGCCGCAGCACTCTCGCTCCGGGCGGCTGCGGCTGCGGAACCGGCAGAGGCGGAGGCGCTGTCAGCGGCGTTGCTCTCCGACGTGGCAGCAGCATCTTTGTACGCCTTGGAATTGGCTTCAGACCGGGCTGCTGCGGTCTTACTGGCGTCGGCTTTTTTTTCGGACGTGGCGGCTGCCGCTTTGCTGGCCGCAGCCTCTTCAGCCGCTGCCTTCGCCGCATCCTCGCTGTCCTTGGCGTTGGCCTCCGACGTCGCCGCCGCCGCTTTGGCTTGCTCCGCTGCGCTGGCCGAGCCGGAGGCCGCTGTGGCACTTCCCGCCGCAGCACTCTCGCTCCGGGCGGCTGCGGCTGCGGAACCGGCAGAGGCGGAGGCGCTGCCCGCGGCACGTTCTTCCGATTCCTTTGCCGCCCTTGCAGCGTCCACCGCTGCCTGTCCCCATTTTTTCACCAGCGCCACAAACTGCTCGTATACGCTTGGCGTGATGGTCTCAGTGGTGCTGTTGGTGTCGATGGTCTCGTAGCAGGTGTATTGGCCGGGCTTCGTCATGGCGATGTAGCCGTTCTCGTCCACGGCCAGCAGCATCCAACTGCCCTGCTTTTCCTGTGTCCAGCGCCGGTCTACCACAACGCAGTTGTTTTCGTCCAGCATCTGCGGGTCCGGCAGAGCGCCGCTCAGCCGCTGCACGTGCAGCGTGATGGCACAGCCCGCCCACTCTTCCGGCACCTCGAAGTGCAGGGTGTCCACCTTGGCCGAGCCTACGCCGCCCATGTACAGGGTGTCCGGCGTTGCCCGGAAGGTGCTTCCGTTGTCCTGTGATTTCCGGACTTTGATGTTCAACTCGCTCATGCTCTTCCTCCCTTCTGCCCCAGTGTATCATCTCCCGCCGGGCCAGACTACTTGCTACTTTTTCCGCCGGGCAAACAAAAACGCCCCGGCCAATTTGGCCGAAGCGTCTTCGTTCTTTTATCTCACCTCCGCCCACTCATCCACGGCTCCCGCCGCAGCTTCCTGCTTCTTCTCGTCCTGTTTGATCCAGCTCTCGAAGTTTTTCTCTTCGTACAGCGGTTCGCCTCCGGCTTCCAGCCGCAGCAGCATCTCCGCCAGCTTCTCCCGGTCGTGGTCATTCCCGGCCAGATACTCGCTCTTGACAACGCCGGTGATCTTGCTCTTGATGGCATCCTTGTCCTTGCCCGCAGTCAGCAGTCGGTTGACCTCTGTCTGCACATCCTTGGCGCGGCCCGCTTCCAGTGCGTCGGTCAGATCATCGTAAACATTCCGGTCTTTGTCTCCGGCCAGCAGCTCATCGGCCTTCTGGTTCACGGCCCCGGTCACAAGGTCGATGATGGCCTCCCGCTTGGCTGCATCCTCTTTGACGCCCTCCCGGATGCCAAGCCCTTTATAAAGTGCCCGGATGCAGTCCTCGGTCGCCTTCTGCCGGGTCCTGTCATTGCCCGCGTTCCGGGCCTTGGCCGCTGTCTCGATGTCCGGGTCGTAGTTCTTCAGGCGTTTCTTGAGTTCCGCCTTCACCTTGTCGCTCTTGCCCATCTGGTCCAGCTTGCCAAGAGCGGCCGCAGCTTCCTCCGCGTCGCCCCGCTCAATGGCGTTGAAGAGCCGGTCGTATTGTCCGGTCGCGCTGGCCGGGGTCCCGTTCAGGCTGAACCCTTCGCCGTTTGCAAGGCCCTGCACATCGTCCGCGTAAGCCGCGAAGGCTTCTACCATCTTCCGCCCGTTTGCCGCCGGGATGCCCGCGATGTCCAGCCCATATTCCATCACATCGACCCCGGCCTTCCGGAGCTTCCGGTGGTAGGCTTCCAGTTCCTCTTCGTCCATGCCGGTGGTGTCCTTCCGGATCAGGGTGTACAGCTTCGTGGTAGCGGCAAACAGGTCGTTGACGGCGCTGATGTTGGTCGCGCTCACCACATCGTAGTCCGTGCCGTTCACTGCGTTGCCCACCATGCTGTAGATTTCCGAACCAAACAGGAAGTTGCCCGCCGCGCTCTCGGTGAACAGCCCCGCAAACCGGTTCCACAGGCTTTCGGCGGTCACGTCGCCGTTTTCATCCTGCTCGCGATCCCACCGATGCAGCAGGAAGTCCGCGCCGATCTTCATCAGGGCGAATACCGCCGTCTGTATCACTTGGCTTGTAGCAGCCCGGCGCAAGCTCTGCCCGGCCCGCTGCACTTCGGCCTTGTTCTCGGCGCTCTTCTCTGCATTGTACCGGGCTCTCTGGGCCTTGTAGTCCATCACCGCATCGGCGAGGATGCCGTAGTTCTGGAACCGCTGGGTGGTGAACATGGTCAGCGTCTTGGTGATCTCGTTGTCGCTGCGCTGGATGCCCGCCCGCTGCATCACGGTATAGTTGGGCTGGGTCTCCTCAATGACCTTCTGGTACATCTGGTTCACAGCTTTCCAGTAGGCGTCACTTCCCTTGGTGGCCGCACCGTCGGCAAACTCTGCCGCGTGGTGTTCCACGTAGTGCTTTGAGGCTTCCCACAGTGCCGCCACCGTGATCTCGTCCATCGAGTTGATCCAGCCGGTCACGCTCTTGGGCAGTTTGTCCATGGCCTTTTCGGCAAAGCTCCCCGAAACGCCGATGGACGCCAGCTCCCCGCGCTGGCTGCCCCGCAGTCGGTATTGCAGCAGCGCGTCGCCGTGGGCGCTGATCTCCGCTTCCAGTGCCCGCCGCTGCTTGCCGGAGAGGTTTTTCACGAAGGGCAGCACTGCCGCCATGGTATCGCTGCCCAGCACGGCCCCCGCCGTGGGCAGGGACGCCGCCTGTGCGATGGCGACGCCGGGGTTTAAGGTCAGAATAGCCCCGGCGTAGTTGCCCCGCAGCTTTCCCATCACCCGGCCGATGCCGTCCGAGCGCTTGCGCTGCTTCGTCTGCAAGTCGGTCAGCAGGTAATCCACGTAGTTCACCGCGTCCCGTCCCCAGTGTTCCTTCAGCACGCCGCTCTTCAGCTTTTGGATGCCGTCCTCTGTCTCCACATTCGCGTTCAGGATGCGGTTTGCGTCCCGGATGGGGGCTGCAAGGCCCGCGTAGGCCGCTGTGTCCCGCAAAGAACGCTGCACCACGCTGCTGCACTCTTCCAGCAGGATGGGCAAGCCGCTCTTCACGCGCTCCTTCAGCATTCCGCGTCCTTCGATGGTGGCGTCCAGCTTCAGGCCCTCGATCTCGCTGGCCAGCTGGGTCTTGTCCACCGCGATGGGGTAGTAGTTCTTCACCGTCGCCCGCTGGAATCCCACCAGCTTCATGCTGGTCTCGTTGATGAGGTTCGTGGTGTAGTCCCCGAAGAAGCCCTTCATGTCCTCGATCCACTTCCGGTCGTAGTCGGTCAGGGCATTCTCCACGGTGTTCAGGATGGTGTCGGCCATGGGCATTCCGTCGGCCCCCGTCAGCATTCCGATCCTCACGGTCTGCCCCTTCTGGTAAGCCCGCTCGATGTCACCCTCGTTGTAGAGCGTTGTGTCCGGCAGAGTCAGGCCGCCGTTGAGCAGGTGCTCCCGGCTGTCCGTGTTCTGCAAGTGCATGTACAGGCTGCACAGCTGCCCATGGGTCAGCGGCACGGCCTTGCCCTTTGCGTCCGTCAGCCCGATGTCCACCAGCTCCGCGCCGGGGCCAGCGAACCGCTCCATCTGCTTGAGGTTGGCCTTGCCTGTCACGTTGTCGAAGAGCTTGGTGCCTTCCACCGTGATCTGGGTCTGCCGGAGCTGGCCTTGGTTCAGCATGTCGGCCAGCTTTTCCATCTGGCCGTTTTTGGTGTACCCGCCCAGCATCCGGAAGACTCGCTTCGCGCCCAGCATGTCGAGATTGTATTTGGTCAGTGCATCCCGGATTCTGCCGGTCTCGTTTCCCTTGGCGGCCAGCACTTCCAGCCCGGCCTTCTGGGCAAAGACGTCCACTTCCTCGGCCTTGGCAAGGCTCAGGGTCTTGTTTTCGGTGCGGATCACGTGCAGCGTCCCCGCCGTGATGGCTTTCAGCATCCGCAGCTGCTCCACCGTCATAGGCAGATAGGTGCGGTTCTCCGTCTCCCTGATACGGGCCTTCAGCCGGTCCCGCAGCCTCTCGGCCTTTTCGCCGTCGCCCAGCGCCTCGGCCTCGGTCAACTGCTGGTGCAGCCGGTCAAGCCGCGCCTGTTTCGCGTTCATCATGTCGGCCTGTAAGGCTTGGATGAGCTTCGGCACACCGGTCTGTTCCCAGTCGTAGGCAAGGCTGCTGGGGTCGCTGGCCGTGCCCTGCGTCTGGCTGATGGTGTTGGCCAGCGCCGTCAGCTTCCGCACCGCCGCATCGTTCAGAACGGCCATATCCGCCAGCTTCGCCACCTCTGCCGCCTGTTGGATGAGCCGCGGCTGCACATACTTGCCCTTCGAAGGCCGCAGGATCATCTGGTTCAATTGGGCGGCGTTGTTCCGGATGCTCCGCTTCAGCTCATCAGCCTTCCGTCCGTCCCGCGCCCGCTGCACCCGCTTTTCGGCCAGTGCTTTTGCCACGGCAATGTCCTCGTCCCGCTGCTGGCGGGCCACTTCCACCGCAATGGAATTTTTCTGGGCCTGTTTCTGCTGCCACGCTTCGGCTTTCTTCTGGTTCTCGGCTTCCCACTCCATGATCTCGCGCTCCTGCACGATCTGGCTGTACTCCGCCCGGTCAGCCCGGCGCTGCTCGTTGGTCACCTGCCGGGCGAGGTCCCGGTTCTCCGCTTTCAGGGTCTTGTTTTCCAGCGTGATCTCATCCAGCATCTGTTGCCGCTCTTCCTTCAGGCGCTTTTTCTCGGCTCTCCATTCCCGTTCGTAGGCTTCCTTCAACACATCCAGCTTCTCGGCCATGTCGCCGGAGTTGGTGATGTCCACCCCCAGTGCATCCAGATTGGCGTTCAGCATCGCTTCTGCCTTGGCATTCCGGCGCTGCTGCTCCTGCATCTGCTGCACTGCTTCGCTCTGGTTCCCGGCTTTCTGGTTCTCCGCCAAACGTCGGTTAAATTCTCTCGTCTGCTCCTTCTGCACAGCCCGCAGGTCTTTCACAGCCTTGGCCGCACTGGTTTCGTCTCCGGCTGCTGCCGCAGCGGCCCGGCGCTGCCACTGCTGGAAGGAATCGAAGATGGCCTGTGCGTCGTTCATCTCGTTCACATGCAGCAGGTCGCCGATCATCCGGCCCGCCAGCTCCACCTTGGCATCTTCGTACTCAGCCACATCCGCGAACCGGCTCATCATCTTTGGCTTGATGGTGTCGTGCACGTTCATCAGCACATCCAGCCACTCGGTGCTCTCCATGCTGGCCGCGCCGTCCACGCCCGCTGCCTTGGCGGCTCCCCGGAACAATTCCGCTGCGCCCTGCTTTGTGCCGCCCATGCTCCGGGTATCGTTCACAATGGCCTCGTATTCTTCCGCCGGGTTTCCGTCCCTGTGTCCTTCCTCCTGCCGCAGCTTCACGCCGTGCTTCCGGGCCTCGGCCACCGCTTCGCTCCAGCTTCCGTACTGGCGCACAAGCTCCGCCTTGGCTTTGCCGTTCTTGTCCACGGTGTAGCTCAGCTCGTGGTATTCCGGGTACTGTTGCCACAGCTCTGTATTCCGGTAAGTCGCCTCGTCGAGGATCTCCCCGGCAATGGTCTCGGCCAGCCCCTGCGCCTTGTTCATGTCGGCCCCTTCGGTCTTCATGTACTCGATCAGGGTGCGCATCTCGCGGGCCACACGCTCGGTGTCGGCCTTGCCCTTCGCGCCGCTGGCCTTCACCAGCCGTTCTGCCACGCCCAGAATGCTGTCATCGCTCACCCGCACCCCGCGGGTCAGGCCCATCATCTCGGTCAGCGTCTTGATGGCCGCGCTGTTGTCCGCAATGGTCCGGCTGGCTTGCCGCTGGCGGTTCCGCTTCGCATCCCGGTCGGCCTGTTCGGCCATCTGGAAGCGGACGTTCGGCACTTGGTTCAGCACCTTCGTGCGCTGCGCATCATCCCCGGCTTTGTACTCGTAGACGGTCACACCCTTTTCCTTCAGGCTGTCCAGCAGCGCCGCCGAAGCATTGTCCGGCACAATAGCCGCCCGCACCTCGTCGAACCCCACGGCTCGCTGGGGTTTCGCCTCAAAGTACCCGGTGGGGATGTCTGCGATGGTCTTGTACAGCGCCACGATCTGCTTTGCCGTCTCCCGACTGATGGTATAGCCTTCCTTAGAAAATGCCTTGCTGACCGCTGCCATGGTCTGCTTTCCCTGTGCGGCCCGCAAAAGGATTTCACCGAGTATCTCCCTCTCCCCATAGCCGCTGTTCGAATGTGCAACTGTCTCCTGTCGGATGCGGCTGATGACTTCTTCGATCTGGCCGTCGGCCTGTTCCAGCAGTGCCTTGTACTCCTCCGCCGGCATCTGCTGCAAGCGGCCTTTGTCTGCCCGCACTTCGTCCAGATTCTGATATTCTGCCGTGGCCGTGCTCATCAGAGTGTTTGCCGAAAGGCCCCATGCGCCTTCTCCGCGTGCATTTTGCTGGTTCATGGCCTCCACCAGATTCTGCAACGTGTAGGGGTTGTGCAGTTGGGCAAAGCTTCTCCGGTTTCCGGTTCTGGTATAGGGATCCTTCTCATTTCGGATTCCCTTTTTTCCCAGAATACCCTCCATCTTCGGCAGCAGCCACTCTTCCACATCAGCATCCGGGGCTTTCTGCTGTAACTCATTCTGCATCGCTTCCGTATCCTGCACGGTTTTCCCGGCCATATCTTTGGTCGTCACATATTCATATGCGTTTTCCAGTCTGGCCCGCAGCATCGGTGCGATCAGCCGGTCGGCTTTGGTCTGCGCCTTTTCTTCGCTCCAGCCAAACTCTTCCATAGCCCAGCTTTTTTCTGCTTCCCGCACTTCATTCAGCACGGCATTGGATTTATCGTGATTTCCGTTCACCACGTCGGACTCCACGATGTCCCGCAGGGCAGCTTCTCCGCCAAGGGCCTCCATGATTTTCTCATACCGCTTTTTCTGGCTTTCGGTAAAACGCACCTCCTGCTTTGTCACCACCTGCACGGTTTCGCCTTTGTCTGCCAGATAGGCCGCCTTGACCGCATCATTCCGGGAAAGGCTCTCTGCCAGTTGCTTCGGGCTCTTCCCGGACGCTTCCATGTCCAGCGTTCCGCTGAGCACATTTCCCCGCGCAAATGCGCCGCCAGCGGTTTGTCGGCTCAATTGTGCAAGTTCGCTGTTCAGCTTCACTGCCTTGTCCGCGTGCACTTCGTATTCCACATTGGGCCGGGTGGGGGTCCATGCGTCGGAGCCATAGATTCGATTGGCCCGGTTCACCATGGGGTCAATGGTATCGGAGTTGAACACCAGCGAGATGGGGCCGTATTGGGTATGGCCTTCCTGTGCCTTGACCACCGCAATCGACGGCGACGGCAACCCGCCCAGCTCCAGCGCTTCCCGCAGATTTCCTTCAGTCAGGTTGTGGACGGCCACAAGGTCCTTCTGGCTGTCCACCTCCACCGGTGCGCTCATCTGGAACCGCACCGATTTCTTCACAGGTTCGTCGGTTCTCTTGCTTTCGGCGGAATCTTGTGCTATACTGGATTCAGAAAACAGCTTAGGGGCTTCACCGCCCTGCTCGGTCTTGAATACCGAGGTAAGGCTGTTTTCTTTTTTTGTTATTTTTCCGTTTTCAATGGTGAGCAAACTTCCATCCGAACCACACACTTCATGTACGTAGAACTTGCTTGCAGCATTGGGCACCGTGTACTCGTTCACGATCACTGCTTCATAGATTTTCGTTTCTCCCACCATAACAGGAGCGACGAAGGTATAGGTATTGTAGCCTCTTCCCTTCCAATTTTTCACGAACCCGATTTGCTCACCGTATTTGATAACCTCCGGAATTGCCGCTGCTGCGATTTGCTTTGCTGGGCCATTGCCGTGCTGCACCGTCGCCTTTGCGCCTTTCCGGGTCAGTTCTACCGTGCCAAATCCGGCCCTTTCCACTTTGCTGCCGATGGATTCAAAGAAGCGCACGATATTTTCTGCGTTTTCTTTGTTATTCGCACCGTACTCGATTTCTGTTCCGCTGATTGCGGAAACGGCCTTCATTTGTTCAAGCTTATCAAGGTTCTGGTTCAGCTGCTTCTCAAGCGTCTCTTCGCCCTCCTGAAGTTGGAACCTCACCCCCTGCTGTTCCGCCGCGCTCTCGGTCTTGAGAGCTGCGGCGTTTTCTTTTGCTGCCCGCAGGGTGTCCATGGCCTTTTCGGCGTGGGCGAAGTATTCGTCTTGCAAGGTCCGTCTCTGGGCCTCGGCCAGCCGCTTTGCCTTCAGGGCGGCGGCATTGCTGGGGTCGATGGTCAGCACTTCCTTGGCCCGGCTGATGATGTCGCTCAGCAGATTCTTCACCCGGTTCATCACCTTGTGGATGGAACCCCTCACGCCCGCATTTTTCTCGGCCTGTCCGCGCTGGAATTCCACCCAGCGCTTGAAGTCCGCTTCCGTCGCAAAGATCCCCCGCCACGCATCTGCCACCAGCTCTTCGGCTGCCTGTTCGTAGGTAAGCTTCTGGCTGGCGTACACGTCCATCTTGTCCCGGATCATCTCGTCCACGCTCTCGTAGCCGTCCATCTGGGCAAGGTAGGTCAGGGCATGGTCCTGCAAGCTCTTTGCGCCCGCTTGGTCGAGGGAGTTATACCAGTGGTAGTCCTCGTGCAGCACGGTGCCAAAAATGTCGCTGACGCTGTCCCCGAAGAAAATACGGGCCGTCTCGCTGTCCACATAGGCCCGGACGTTCGGATTGTTTTGCAGCACGTTCTTCAGCACAGCGTCGGTGCCGGTGGCGGCGGCGTTCAGCTCGATGATCCGGCTGCCCATGTCGGTGCCGTCGTGATCCAGCGTCCCTTTATAGTAGACCAGCCCCTGTCCGCTCGTGCTCTGGTCGGTCAGGCCGCCGCCGTAGCCGCCCGCCTGTTCCTTGGTGTCTGCACCGTAGAGGTAGGCGGTATTCAGCGCGATCCGCCCGCCCTCGCCGCTGTCCAGAATATAGTTGACATTCAGGGCAGTATTGTCCATCACACCCGCCAGCCGCAACGCGTCGTCGAAGCTCTTCACCTCGTCCATCTGCGCCAGATGGTAGATCGTTGAAGCCGCGGCGGCATACCGATCAGCATCCACGTTGGCGGGCAGCTTCTGGCTGATGTCCTGCGCGGCCTTGGTCTTGCCGCTCTCCACGCCCCACTGTTCCAACTGTCGCTGTACCTCGCTCTGCCGGGCCGTCTGGCCGCTGGGTTCCCGCAGCCCGTAGGTCTCCCGCATCTGCCCGTTTCCCTCGTCCGCCGCGTCCAGCCCCGCCGGGTCAACCTTCCGGTCTACGTCCGCATACTCTCTGCCCTCTGTCGCGGCTCTCTCTTCGATGGGACTTCCTTGAAGCAGAGCTCCCTCTTCGGGGGAGCTGCGCGACGCGCCGCTGTCAGCCGGACGGAGCACGGAGAGGGCGGTTTCCACCGTTTCCCCGGCGTTTTTCACGGTCTGTTCCGCTTCCGGCTTTGCAGCGTTCGCCGCATTTTGTTCCGCGTTCGCTGCATTTCTTGCGGCGGTTTCCTGTTCGGCCACCTGCCGCAACGCCCGCCGGGTCGCTGCTGCTGTGCCGGGAAGTTGTACCCCATAGGCTTCCTCAAAGGCCGCGCGGTTTGCTTCGTTCCCAGCTTCCGGCGCAAACAGGTTGATGGTCTTTCCGGTCAGCGCATTCTCCTGCACCACCTTGGCATACTGCTGCACCGCAGGGTTGTCACTCTTCAATCCCTCTGCCTCGGAGCCCTCGCTTTTCTGCGCCGTCGAGCTTTGCTCATTCCGCACAGCCCCACCATCCTGCCAAGGGCTCCCACTTTGGGGGAGCTGGCGCGAAGCGCCTGAGAGGGCAAGCCCGCTGTCGGCTTTCGCAGCCTCTTGTGCCGTCTGCTGCTCACTCGCCATTCCCGGCTCTTCCACCCGCTGCTGCCGTTTCTTCTCCGCAGCCACGGCCTTCTCGTACTTGTCGAGCTGATCGTAATACTCCGCCTGTCCCAACAGGCTGGCGTTGCCGTCGTTGTACTTCGCCAGAGCGGAGCCTACAGCACCGCCTATGGCGCCGGAGGCTCCGCCGGAAAGGCCGCTTTCCAGCGCGGCGATCAGGGTATCCGTGGTGAACAGGCTCTGCGCCGCTTTCTCGTCACCCAGCGCCGCGTCGATGGCCTTGTCGGCATAGCTTTCCACAAAGGCTTGCATGGCATTGTCGATGCCGCCGGAGAGCGCTGCCGCCACTGTCGGGTGGGCCTTTGCAAAGGGTGCATCCCCCACAAGGCTCTGGATCTTGGCCGCGATCTGCCCGGCCAACGTGTCCTTGGCGTAGTCCGCGCCCATGGTCTTGGCAAGGTCGGCCGCGCCCACCGAGTTGATGCCCCAGCCCGCGCCGAATTTCAGTGCGCCGCCCGCCAGCGTCTTGCCCGCGCTCTCGCCCTTCTCGATGCTCTGGCCCATGGCGTCGCCCGCGCCCTGTAAGCTCAGCACCGGCAGCACCGCCGCCGGGTTGATGGAACTGACGGCGAGGTTCTCCGCCGCGCTGCTCACAGCTCCCTGCACCGCCCGGCTCCCCTCGGTCAGGCCGCTCTGGGCAGCTCCCGTCAGCTCCTGCCCCCGCTTGTACAGCTGGTAGCCCACGCTGGTTTTCGGGTCGATGCCGTCGTTCACTTCCAGCCCCGCCAGCCGGTTCCGCATCTCCCGGATCTCTTCCGATCCGTAGCCCATCAGCACGAGGTCCCGGTTCCGGCTTTCCGGGTAGACGGGGTTGTAGTCCATGTCTACGTCGGTCAACAGTTGGAACAGCCTCTCCGCTCGCTCATCGCCCTTGATCTCCTGCTGCACCTTGGCCCAGTTCTTCTGGGTATCCGCAATGTTCTTGGCGCTCTGTACCGCCGTCTCGCCGGTCATCACCGCGCTGCCCGCCACGCTGTCCGCAATGCCGCCGATGGTGTTGCCCGCCCGCCGGGCCTGTTTCTTCCATTCCGGGATGGCGTCGTACTGGGTCAGGTAATCCCTCGCCTGTGCAATTTCCGCCGCACTGTAGCCTTGCTTTCTCAGGTCGTCGTCGGTGTACTTCGCGCCGCTCTGGCTTTTTCCCGCCGCCGTGCGGAAGGGGTCGATGCTCCCGTCCCCGGCGCTGGCGGCGTTCCGGCTCGTACCCTGCTCCGCGTAGGTCGTGAAGCCGCTCTTCTGTTCCAACAGCTTGCCCACCAGTTCCTGATTCCGCGGCTGGTCGAACCACTCATTCAGCCGGTCGAATTCGTCCTTCTGGAGGTAGGGCGTATAGCTGCCTTTCAGTTTCTGGGCCGGACTGTCCCCGTATGCCACCGCGCCGCTGTCGGTCTTTTCCAGAACGTTCTGCGTCGGCAAGCCCCACTTCGCTTCCGGGCTGAGCGCATCCATCGCCGTCGCTCCCCATCGGGGAGCTGTCTGCGAAGTAGACCGAGGGGTTCCCTGAAGCAGAGCTCCCACTTCGGGGGAGCTGCGCGACGCGCCGGTGTCAGCCGGACGGGGCGCGGAGAGGGCACGCCCGCCAGCCCAGTCTCTCCGGCTGTTCATCTCGTCCGCAAACCCCAGATTGTTGCCCGCCCGGTACTCGTCAAACGCCTTCGAGGTCAGGTCGATATTTGCCGCTTCCGTCTGCTTCTGTTCCCGCAATGCTGCCGCGCTGCCCTTTGCCCAGCCACCCGCAGCCGTCGAAGTCTGTGTGGCCTTTGCGGGCGTGCTCGCCGCTGTCGTTTCCTGATTCTGGTGCCGGCCTTTTTCTTTCTGCGCCCGCAGCGCAGCCGCACTTCCTGCCTTCCATGCCATCCTACATCCTCCTTAAAATCCTGCGTTCAGCATTGCTTTGTCGATCACGTCGTCCGACGCGCCCATGTTCATCAGCCGGGTCGCGATCTCGTTGGCGTTCAGACCCTTCGCCTTCCAGCCCTTTGCGTAGCTCAGGGCGTTGCTGTACGGCATTCCGGTGCTTGTGTTACTCGTCTGCCCACTCGTTGCCTTTTGCGTCGTGTAATTTCCGGTGTTCGAGAGCCGCAGCTTCGAGCTGGCCGGGGTATATGGTTCCACCGCCAGCGGGGCCGTAAGCGTCCCTGTGGTGCCGCTCACCGTCTCCGGTTCCAACCATCCCGCGTCGGTCAGAACCTCCTTGTAATGGCTGTAGAGCGGATTCGTGTCCTTCATGCTGGAAAATTTGTTGGCCATGCTCGTGAGCTGGCTGGTGGTGTATCCGCTTGCTGCGCCGGAGCTGCCGCTTCTGCCCGAAGATCTTTTCCCGGAGCCCGAACTGCTGCCCGTCTTGGTGGCCGCCGCCTTGGCCGCATCGGTGGAAAGCAGTCGGCTCGTCAGCGTGCCGTAATTGCCCGCTGCGCTGGCGTCCATGCCGTACATCTTCAGCAGGTTGGCCGCTGCTTCCTGATTTCCGCTTGCCACCAGAGAAGCCGCGGTGCTCAGCACACTCGCCTGATCGTCCCGCGTGATGGGTGCCCCAGTGTAATTCGCGAAGGCGTCCGCGTTCAGGCCGTACCGGTTCAGCACGTCGCTGGCCGCGTCGCCCGCGCCCTGCGTGTACAGGTTGAATGCCTGTTGGTAGGCGCTCAGTGCGTCGCTCTGATCGGTGCGGTTCTTGTTGTACTCCCACTGTTCCCGCGCAAACTCATTTTCCCACTGCTGCTGCGTGTAGCCCATGTATCCGTCGTAGGCGCTCTTGGCCACATTGCCCACGGTCCGGATGCCGTTCCAGAGGTTGTTCCAGTAGTTGTCGTTCTCGTTCCGGGCCTGTGCGCTCTGGTTGGCTAAAAAATTCTGCCGGTTGTACCAGTTCGAAAGGTTCGAGCCGTATGCCGAGCGATCCAGCGCTTCGGTGTTTCCCATCCCGGAAAGGGCTTCCACCAGCCCGCTCTGCCGGTTCTGGTATTCACTCAGCGCCCGGCTGCGCAGGGCTGTCAGGGCGGCGTCCACGTTCGCGGTGGCCGCGCCCTGCCCCTGTGCTGCCAAGCTGTCCGCCCAGCTGTTGCCGTACCCGCTGCTCAGCGCCGCCGCGTTGGCCCGCGTGTTGTCGGC
>ENA-OZGD01000228-OZGD01000228.1-human-gut-metagenome-genome-assembly--contig:-NODE-228-length-30455-cov-6.575757_pt1 | contig 30455 bp, 25 predicted proteins | sample MGYA00244653_ERZ653652 | MGnify/ENA primary metagenome ERZ653652 (study PRJEB26926, sample SAMN06164983) | human gut metagenome | biome: ENVO:00009003; feature: ENVO:2100002; material: ENVO:00002003... | reverse complement strand
ATTAGCTGCAGTCTCGTGGGCTCGGAGATGTGTATAAGAGACAGGGATATGATATTGATGCAACAATAAAATATAAAAATAAACAGTACAGCGTATTATTCGAATGCAAACTCCGAGGGAAAAATGTTAACTTACGAGATATTGCAGCGAACGTCATTATTGCCTATAACAATTGTACCGACAGCTTAGTTTTTATGATTAATCAGTATTTCACTCCACAACTTGAAGAACAATTATTGCGTTTTAGAGATTCAAGTCAATTGAATATAAAAGTATTAATAGGATCAGATATTGAAAATGTCATCCAGAATAACAATATACCTGTAAGTACAGAGTTGGCTGAGCTTTTAAAAGATAATAATAAAAGCAGAAAAAACAAACATATATCATCACTTGTTTTAAACACTGATTCCGAAAATATATGCAAGCAGATTATTGAAAAACCACAAGTTAATTCTGATAATAAAGAATCAGATTTTATTGCACAGGTTTATTCAAATGAGCTTAATAGAGCCGTTTCACTACTCAAAAATAATAAAAGCTTTATTGTTCAAGGCTATATTGGCATGGGCAAAAGTGCTTTTGTAAGAAAAATATTAAACACTGTCGACTGTTATAGAACGACAAAATGGATATAAAAGTGTTTTCAAATAATTGCCCTGATAATCACATCAGGGCATTATGTTTGTCGGCAAGCTCCTTGTCGATGAGCTTATAATAGATGTGAATCTCCCTCGGACGGCTCTTATCGTTCTTGTTGAGATCATCTACGGTCACATATTCGATAAGGTCAAGGCACATCTGGCGTGTAAGCTCAGTCGCTCCTGCATAGCTTTTCAGACGGGCAATAAATTCGTCAACGTCCTTTTCGTCCTGCTGCTGCATTTCGGAGCGTTTCTTGTATTCAGCACACTCAGCCTGCAAAGACTTCTTTTCAGCCTGATACTTTTCAAGCAGGCTGATACATACTTCTTCGGGAATCTTACCGATAACCTTATCTTCATAGACGGTCTGGATCAGGTTGTCAAGCTCTGCAATACGACTTGTAGCTTTCTGCATACGCTTTTTATCGGAACTGTTCTGAGCATCAAGCACACCGTGCTTGCGTTTCAGAAATTCTTCCTTTGCCTTTTCCTCGTCAGTGGCTTTCTCGATCATATCCTGAATATCCATAAGGATATACTGCTCAATCAGCGGGCGGCGGATATAATGTGTCGTACAACAGCCCTTGCCGAAGCGATTATGATAACCGCACATATAAGCCATATACTTGCGGTTGGCTGAACCGACCTGACGCATTTTGCTCCCACAGCTATCACAGTACAGAAGTCCCGAAAGCGGAGCTAACTCACCGATCTTGTCTCGCTTGCCACGGCTCACCGAAGCCTCGATCTCACGGACTTTTTCCCACAGCTCCATAGTAATGATAGGCTCATGATTGTTTTCACGCATAAGCCATTCAGATGAATCCTTGCGTATCCTCTTGTGATTCTTATAGCTCACAGTAGTTGTTTTCATCAGTGCAAGCGTACCGATATAGATCGGATTGCCGAGAATACGAAGTACTATCGAAGAACTCCAGAGATGTACTGAAGCGTGGGGATTTACCTTGTTTTCACGCTGATACAGATAGTCCATAGGTGTTGGTATCTGTTCTGCATTAAGTGCATCAGCAATCTGTTTAGGCTTTTTTCCTTCTGCCCTCATCTCAAAGATACGGCGGACAACAGGTGCAGCCTGCAGATCAATAACAGGAGTGTTCTTCTCATCATCGCCTTTGAAATATCCGTAGGCACAGTATGTTGTGCGATACTTTCCGGCTTTTGCATTTGAGTTGATAACAGCTCTCAGCTTCTTGGAAGTATTGGCGGCGTGCCATTCGTTAAAGACATTCATGATCGGCATCATATCCATTCCCGTGCTTTCCGAATTAGCTGTATCAACATTATCGGTCAGTGCGATAAAACGGATATTGTACATCGGGAATATGTAGTCCGTGTATTGACCTACCTGGATATAATTACGCCCGAAACGGCTCAGATCCTTACAGAGTATCAGATTGATCCTGCCGTTCTTGGCATCGTCAAGCATTCTCTGCACACCCGGACGGTCAAATGTAGTACCCGAAATTCCGTCATCGACGTACTCATCATAGAGCGTCCAGCCCTGTTCGCTGATGTAGTTGCTGAGAATCTTACGCTGATTCTCAATCGAGAGAGACTCTCCGGCTCTCTCGTCCTCATTTGAAAGGCGGAGATACATTCCCACCTTGTATTCAGTCTGCTTTGGTATCATTACTACTCCTTTCCTCCAAAGCAGCTTTAATCAACATTACAGTAAATAGTATAGCGCGCAATGCCGAAAAAAGCAAGTACTTATGGAAAAATTTTTCAGGTTGTCTGAGGTGTACGGTTCATCGACATAACTTCGGAAAACGCTCTTTCAAAAGCGTTGCGATACAGCACTTCACTGAGGTCTTTATCACCGCAGAAGTGCCGGACGATAACACATCTCTCTTTACCGACCTGGTACTCACGTCTTTCGGTTTTGCAGTTTTTATACTGCTCGTTCATTGCCTGCATTGTCTTGCCGTTTACTGCCTTCTCTCTGTCTGCGGCAGTGTTGTTATTATTCATAGCTTGTTACTCCTTTAGCTTGTCTTTCTCTACGCTTATAGAGCGAGGGGATCGCTTTCTCTATCTGCCCCTCTTTTTTGTTTGTGGTCTTATGATGACAGCCGTGCGGAACAGCAGAGCCGTCCCATATCACAGCTATCATTTTATGTTAGGATTCAGGTTTTGTTGTCAGCATCATAGCATCTCTCAGCTCATGCTGCATCGTGTAAGTATCACAGCCCCAGTTATCCGCATACCGCTTGCACACGGCGAACTGAATATCCATAGGTCTGCATCGGAGCGTACCCTCTGTCATACGCAGGAGCTTTGCCACCACAGGGATAAAAAACAGATAGTCATTATCCCTGCGATGTTCCTCTATCTCACGGCGAATATCCGCACAATTATCTGATGTAAGATTTTCAATGATCTCATCAACGGACTCCTTGTAATCGCCGTCATAATCGAAGAAGATACGCTCCTTATCATAGCGCCCCTTGAAAGGCACTCCGCTTGCAGTGAGGGCAACCGTTATCTGCTGTCCCTTATCCGTGGACAGGGCAACATACTCTTTATTGTTACAATCATAATCGTCACCGATATGATAGATGTAATCACTCATTCAATGCCCCCTCGGTCACGTTATTATTGTGAAAGCCGCTGTGCCGTGCTGTATCGGCAGTCGCTCCCTTGATCGTGCCGATCTTCTCCGAGGAAGTGCTGTCCGCATCATCATAGGACTGCTCACCCTCACAGAGCTTTTCAAGCTGTTCATGCTCACGCTCGATAGCGGAGAACAGGTCTTTGCCACTCAGCTTGTACTTGTTGGCAAGAGCCGTCAGGTAGAGCTTGTTGTACTCCTCCATTTCCTTGTTGAGCTGTTCCTGTTCCTCAGCGATAGCTTTCTCACGCTTAGCGATCTTCTTTTCGAGCTTTGCCAGCTTGTCAGCGATAGAAGTTGTAGCCATATCATCACCACCATTCTGAAATTTTAGTCGAGCCGATCACTCAGCCCCACGATAATATTATAGCGCGCTCAGATACCAAAAGTCTATTCGCAGTGCGCATGAAGTTGAGTGCGCCATTAGATTTTTCCGTTCGATATTTTGACCGGGAAAAAGAAAAACAGCACCAAGCATAAATGCTCAATGCTGTAATCACTTATTCATCATCAGTGTCCATACACCAACGTGGAATACACGACCCCATAAGTGCATCGTACTGTTTCCTATCAAAGCACCAATTACATTCAAATATCCAGTCAATATTTTTATCATTATGGTAACAAGGATAGGTGTAGTTTATCCTTCTTCTAAATAGTTCCTCAGACCAATTTGCAGAAATCCATTCGCACCATTCAGGGCTATTAACTTTCAAAAAAGCTACATCCTTATATCTTTCCCAATCTTCATCAGTATAATTATCTACAAAAATAATGCCGTGTTCCTTCTCTTCTTCAAAATGTTCTATTGAATGGTTGATTTCACCTATTCGTTTCCAATAAACAGCATCTTCTCTTTTCTCAACCTCTGCAATGATAATAACACAAGAAAAATCCATATCATCGGGACAGGACATAATAGGCAGATTAACATTCTCTTTCTGCATAAGCATTCTCATAAATCTTGCATCTCCGTCAAAATCAAATTCTCCTGTCAAAGTCAATGCAAGGTCATCAACGGGAGCTATTGGTGGCTGAATTTCTCCCCACCCATTTTGATGATACCACCTTATCAAATACTCGTGCATAGGAATACCATCAATGAGTAAACATTCATTTTTATACCCGTCTGAAATTGGTATAGTTTTGATTTCTATAGTGTTCATTTCACCACCCCACATTGTAGATATTATACCATATCTTCCCCGAAAAAAGCAATCCCATTTCCGAGAAAACTCCCCTCCGAAATCACCGTCATCATCACCAGAAATCTCGTGTTGAAACTATGCAAGAGGGAGAATCGTTATGAATAAATTGTAAACTTTTCGGAAAACCATGAGCAAATCTTCAAAAACAGCGGTAGATAAGTGAAGGGTATTTTCATGGGCGGTCAAGAGGGGCAGAAATTTGAATGTAACGATAAGCGTATCGACATTCAAAATCGGCTCAGGGAGAGCCGAACGGAAGGTTTCACCAGACTGCCGCCCACCCAGCATCATAACTGCGCCGAACCCCAGTAAAATACTCTCAGAGCCGTGCGGATACAGAGAAAAGTCGCATAGCTCCAATCACGCAGGAGCGTGAAAAATAGCCGTAGAACGGCGAAATACAAGCGAGGGCGTGAAACGCCCGATCAATTTTCACAAGCACGGTATAAAGTATTACGATTATGGAAAATCGTAAACTTTATACGGCTTGTCAGGGGAAAAATCCCCTAAGACCCCTGAGAGGTCGGCACAGCCGACCGAGATACAGAAAGGAGACACAATGTCAATATTCAAAAAGCCCGAAAAGGGTTTCCTTGCAAAGCTGTTCAAGCACAAGCAAGTCGAGGAACTTGCGGAGGAACTTGCCCACACCTATGCGGACGAAATGCAGGTGGATATGCTGTCCGATAATCCCGAAACAGATACCGCCGAGGACATCGCTGCCGAGCCTGTTCCAATGTTGGAAGTCACGGAATCGGGCGAGGTAGATTTCACCGAACCGCCCGAAACCACCGAGGGCGAATCCCCACCGCAGGACACCGAGCCGAGCGAGGTACGCAAGCACCTTATCACATTCCGTGTGAACGATATGGAACTTGAAGCAATCAACCGCAGATATGCTGAAACATCGTTCAGAAGCAGGGGCGATTTTTGCAGATATTCTGCATTGACTGTAATGAACGTGGAAGAAGATACCGAGGACATAAAGCAGATAGCGAGGTGCATTTCGTCTATCTCCAATTCGTTCAATCAGGTAGCCCATAGAGTGAATAAAGGAGGCAAGCTCTACGATGAAGATATTGCCGATATGAAAGCGAGGTTAGAAGAAGTTTGGCAGTTACTCGTATCCATACGATCCACACGGGAACATACGGTGCAATTGCTTATATCTGCAACCCAGACAAAACCGCAGACGGCAAATATGTTGTTAGCAACTTGTGCGTATCTTCTCCATCTGGAGCATCAGAACAGTTCAAAAATATCCGAGAGTGTGTCGGCACAGGACGAAGCCGAAGCGAATGCCAGCACATAATACAATCGTTCGCCCCCGGAGAGGTAACTCCCGAACAGGCTTTGCTTATAGGGCAGGAGCTTTGCAAGGCTCTATTCAATGACGAGTATCAGTATGTTTTAGCCGTGCATTGCGACCATGAACATATCCACAACCACATAATCGTAAACAATGTGAACTTCTACACAGGACACACCTTTGAAACCGAGCATAATCAGGGAAAGATACCCGACAGAGCGTGGAGCAAACTCCGTACTATTTCGGACGAACTTTGCAGGAAACACGGACTTTCTATCATCGAAAATCCGCATCTCTCAAAGGGTAAGAGCCATTGGGAGTGGGAGCTTGACAAGCAGAATCTGTCGTGGAAAGAACAGCTTAAAAAAGCTATTGACGAGGTTATCAAGGTCAGCGAGAATTTTGAGGATTTCCTTGTGAAGTGCGTCGATTTCGGGATATTGGTGGACTACAATCCCGACCACAAGATAGACCTGAAATTTATGCTTGCGGAGCAGAAAGAGCGTAATCCGAGGGCAAAATTCACAAGAGCGAAAACGCTGGGCTACTTCTACGAGAGCCAGCAGATCAGAAGGCGTATCGAGAGCTATAGGTACCAAATGTCGCACCGTCCGACAGCAAGAATTATCCGCACCACAGCCGAGAAATTCCAACAGTCTCAGGGCTTGACGAATTGGGCAGATAGGGAGAATATGAAGGCGGCGAGCAAAGCACTCAACGAGATGAACGCAAGCAACTCCACCCTCGAAGAATTGGAGAGTGCAGCTCATAAGGCTCTTGCGAAGTTCACCGTTATGTCAACTCCGCAAATGACCATGAGCCGTCGTATTCATGAATTGGAGGATCAAATTCCGGCTATCGAGAAGTATCATGAATTTGTGGAGTATCACAAGAAATATACTTCTCTGGAGGGCAAGGAAAAAACCAAGTACAAGAGCGATTTTTGCCACGAGCTTGACGAGTATAATAAGGCTTACAAGAAGCTGATCGAGCTGTTTCCCGACGGTCATATACCGAAACTCAGCAAGCTGAAAACGGAGCTTGAAAATACCCGAAAAGAATATGCCGAGCTAAGTGCGGAGCGTACCGCATATAAGAAAGAAGCGGACAGGCTTTCAAGGCTTGCACAGCAGAAGCGTGACAGTCAGTGGACTGTAAAACGCTATTTACAGAACGAACAGGCTGCCAAGAGAAAGAAAGGACAGCTTGAATAAAGAAAGGAAGTTTTTATGAGTAAAATCGGATATATCAGAGTATCCACAGAACATCAGGAGACAGCAAGACAGCAGGAGATCATGGACAGCTATCAGGTTGATCGCATCTTCTCCGAGAAGATTTCGGGAGCGAACAAAGACCGCCCACAGCTCAGGGCTATGCTTGACTATGTGCGTGAGGGCGACACCCTTTACATCGAGAGTATCAGCCGTTTAGGACGCTCCACAAAGGACTTGCTGAACATCATCGACGCCCTCACCGAAAAGGGCGTTACCCTCATCAGCCACAAGGAGAATATCGACACGGACACTCCTACGGGCAAATTCATGTTGACCGTGTTCGCTGCACTCTCTCAGTTGGAACGTGAGCAGCTCAAACAGCGACAGCGTGAGGGCATCGAGATTGCTAAAACTCAGGGTAAGTACACAGGCAGAAAGCCGATTGAGATCGACTGGACGAGGTTCGGGCAGCTCTATGGGGAATGGAAGTCAAAGAGCATCACAGGCAGGGACTTTATGCGGAGAATGGGCTTGTCGGCTAATACATTTTACCGCCGTGTCAGGGAGTATGAAGCGGAAAACGGGATAACCGAGCCTGTTTCTGCATGAGCATATTGCACCGAGGATTTTTATAATATTGCTGCGCCCTGCACAATTATTATTACAATTACTCCGCAGGGCTGGACTCCTGTCTTGTCATGGGATATAATGTATCTACAATAAAACACAGGAGGGATACAGCTATGTTAAAGATACCCGAATTGGCTATGCCGAGATCACGCAAGGTCACTACTGTCTGCAATGGTAAGCGTGAGGTCTGGACGGACTACGAACAGGCAAAGGCATATTTCCTTGAAACGATGATGACCGCCGAGGGCGAGGAGCGTGACCGAGCAGAGTGCGTTTACATTCAGCTACTTCACGGGCTTGACGAATGCAGTGACGAGGACGAATAATCAGCAGGGCGAGTTGTTTCGGCAGCTCGCTCTTGCTATGCCCTCTGGCGATCAGAAATGCCCCTCACAGCCGTCCGAGCCTGCGGAGCGGAAAAGAATACCGTCTGAAAAGAACAGCCCTGAGAAATGCTTGTACTGCAAATCTCGGGGCTTGTCTGTTATTCAGTTCCATTAGGGTATCCACTGATTTCGGTGCGCGCCATAATCATAATATCAACTTATGCGGAACGGAAAGCGAGTGTGTCATTAGGCTAAGGTTCAATGGGAGATAATTGCCAATCCTTTCAAGCTGGCTAATAGGTAAGCATCTTTGTTGGTGTCTTTAATTTTAAGCCTTTTCAGAACACTGTCTTCTGTTTCTGGACTCCAATAAATTTTCAAATCATTTTTTGCACGAGTTATTGCTGTATAAAAAATATTATGAGTTATTCTTTCTTCGACTTCATTTGATATTACTATCTTAACGGAATCATATTCTAATCCCTGTGCTTTATGAATTGAAACCGCATAAGCAACTTGGAACGGTATAACAGTTGAATCATCGTCATCGTCATCTTCGTCAGTATTACGATATTTATTTACGCTGAATGATATAATAGAATTTCCTGACTCTGAAAGTCCCAACAAATTGAAAGAATACTTTGAAGCTTCTAATTCATTTATTGTTATGTCAAGTTCTATTTCAAATGTGATTTTACTTTCTTCTACATGAATATCGACTATCTTGCCTTTTGAGTTATTATGTATTAACGGCGCAAACACGTTTGATTCATTAAACAAAATCGGATCATCAACTTTATAAGTGTTGATTCCCCATATGACGGATTTATTTGGATTGCTGTTTTGAAGAAAGCGGTTAATATTGTTAATGCCATATAATCCATCATAGTTTAAGCATAGAATGATTTCATTATCTTGCTGTCTTTCAAATATTGATTCATCAAGCCGAGCGACATATCCGTTCTTAACAAGAGGTTCTAAAATAGCATCATCAAGACTGCGTACACGATCCCATACAGTTAAAAGCTCCTTATTCTCAGTTCTGTAAGGGTATTTCAATTCAAAGACCGAGGATTTAGGGATAAACTTTTGTGCTATGCTGAACCAATTTCCAAAATAAATAGACTCAATCTGATATACATCTCCGACTAAGACAAGCAGTTGAAATTTGGCTTTTGTTAAGACCTTTCTCATATCAGCATTGCTCACAGTGCTGCACTCGTCAATTATCAGAACATCACAATCTGTTTCCAGATTTTTATGTGACAAGAATTTTTTTATTGTAAAGAATGAACTGTTTTCTACAGTTACTTTTCTGCGTAAGTTATCTACCGCCGGATGTGTATTTGCTAAAAAGAACTTGCTGCTCGACGACCAGAAATTGGATATATGCCTTATCAGAGTTGATTTACCCGTACCAGCCGAACCATATATAAATGCAACATGAGAGCCTGCAAACATATTTTGAAGGATCGTTTTTTTATATTCATCATCAATAATGTATGACGAACGTGTAAGCCATGAATTTACAGAGGCAGTATATTGATCTACACCGGATTGGGAGAGTTGCTGTAATTCTTTTATTATTTCTTCACTATCAAGCACATACTGGTCTATATATAAGTGATTTTTATACTTTTGAATTCTACGACCTGTATGCTTGTAGTAAAGACGTGTGTTATACTCTTGGATTAATTCATCTATGTTTTCAAAACGCTCCAATTCATCGCTTACAGTGAATAGTTTCCCTTCAATTTCTGTATTGTTTCGTATAAATCTTGCTAAAAATTCATGTTCTCTGCCATCGGGTGAGATGCATTCAAATAAATCATATAATCTTGGATTATGGTTGTACAAAGATGAACAATACGGCATCTGATCAAACGGAATGCACTCAAACCGTAAGTAAAGATTCGATAATACATAGCATTGCTCATGATTCCTTTGCCACTTTATAATAGAATTATTCATATTATGAAGTAGATACCGAATAACATTTGCTCCGTTATCATCATTCAATATAATAACACGAGATTTGTCTAAGAACTTAGTAATGATAGTAGATTGAGCGTTTATTGTTAGCTGGGCTTTTATTTTATCGTAGTAGCTCTGATTGCAACATACAAGTTCAGTAAGCGACATTCCGCTATATTTCAAAAATTGCATTAAGTTATTATATTCATTGGTTGCAGAAAATTTTTGAGCAGGACCGAATATACTGGAATAATTGGAAAATTCACATGGTCTTATAGAGACTTGCCATTCATCTATGACAAGTATTTCCATTGCTTTATCAAAAACAAAAATATTATCACTATGAATGGAGAATTTAACAGCATAATTTTTCATAATATCCTGCTTTGTAAAAGCAATGACACGATTGATTTTATTTGCCTTACTCATTGTTGCCGTAAATGTTACTTCGTAATATATTTGATGATTTACAAAGAACGGCTTTATTTTTTCAATGTAGTATCGGTCATTATAAACCACAGAGCGACTATATTGGCTTGGCTTTTCAATTCGATCCGAAATCTTCAAGTAATAATCAGAGATTTCTGTATCAGTATTTAATGGGTATTCATCTATATTATTCAGTACATCAAGGTTGTATTCATTTTTAAGATAGACCTTTATTCTTAATAGGTATTCGTAGTATTTAAGCATCAACCTTTCTGAACCGTCTTTGTCGATTGTATAATGGGACACGGATTTTTGCAACATATTGTGGAATTTGCCAAGAAACCGCAAATTACCTCGTGATTGAAGATCTTGTAAGGCTTTTTTTCTTAAATCATAGTCGTTAGGATTGATATCACCTTTGCCAGCATAGGCTTTCATTGCGATATATTCGACGAAATTTCTAAGTTGACTTAAAATGTTCTGACTTAAGAGTCCTCGATTTGTTATGTCAAAAGAATCGATGTTGTCACATATAACCTGATCCGTATCAAAAATAGCCTTATCTATTTTTAACATTATTAGCCTCCTAAACGATAATTTACAGCACCAGCTCAAGCTGTTGTACGACTATTGGTTCACACAGTTTGATTTTCCTGACAAGAACGGCAAGCCGTATCGGGCTTCTGGCGGTGCTATGGTGTGGAATGAGCAGTTAAAGCGTGAAATACCGCAATATTGGAGCATAGGCACTGTTAGTGATTGCGTTGAGAAAATATCAACAGGCTTAAATCCACGAGATAATTTCATACTCGGCAATGGTAGTATAAGATACATTACTGTAAAAAACCTTACTACAACAGGTAGTTTGGATTTTTCAGGGTGTGACATGATAGATGAAAAAGCAAGAGCTATTGTCCACAGAAGATCGGATATTAGTGTAGGAGACATTCTTTTTGCAAGTATAGCACCTTTAGGAAGATGCTATCTTATTCAGCAAGAGCCTACCGATTGGGATATAAACGAATCTGTGTTTTCTATCAGAAGTAAAACAGATAAGATTACCCCTGAATACTTATATCTTTTTTTCCAAAGCGATAGCTTCATACAGAAAGCAACAAATACTTCGACAGGAAGTATTTTCAAGGGCATACGCATAAACACTTTGCTTGATACCAAAATGATTATTCCCAACTTACAAGTGTGTAGGAACTTTACAGAAGCAATAAAACCGCTTTTAGCTGAGATCAATAACAATTCTGCTGAAACAGCGAGACTAACTGCCCTCCGTGACTGGCTCTTACCAATGTTAATGAATGGTCAGGCTACTATATCCGATTGATACGATAAATTATCGTTTATCTGATTATTTGATAAGATTTTCAAGTCTATTGCAGACAATATATCAGCTATTTTATCCTGTTCTTTTTTTGTTGGTATCTTGAAATCAAGAGAGGTAAGATAGTCAATGTTAATATTGTCTTGTGTACTGCCGGTTACAGAATTTTGTATGGAATTCCTTATAAATGAAAAAACGTAGTACATAAATCTTTCTGTCGAGATTCCCTCATAAGCCCTAAAACCTACAACACTATCAGGGAAACACATTGGATAGGAAAGTAATGCTGTTTCAGCAATGTTGGCGGCAATAGTGATACACAGTGTATTCTTTTCCCACAGTTTACTTTGTTCTAATCCAAATTCTCCATATTCCTGCGTGTGTGACATTATGTATAGATTTGCCTCTTTTATTTCTCCCGTTTGGACTAAGGGATAACCGCCACCTTCAAATAAACGAGGATCATTACGAGGACGATGCTTAGATTTACCTCTTGAAAAAACCCCTAAATCAGATAGTTTCTTTGTCTCCCATTTATCGTTATAAACACTCTCATTATAAATCATATTAACAAATCCTCTAACCTATATACTTTCTATGGGCAATCTTGACATTACTCTGCTTCACCATAGCATACTGCAATGTGGTATCTATCCGCCTATGACCGAGAAGCTGTTGAAGCTGCTCGATAGGCATACCCTTGTCGATAGCCATAGTAGCCAATGTGCGCCTAAACTTGTGAGGGTGAGCTTTCTGAATGTTCAGGCGTTTACCGATTTTTCTGATTCTTACTTCCACACCGCCGATATTAAGGCGTTTGTGCGGAGCTTTCAACGATACGAAAAGAGCTTCATTATCGTCCGTCCTGCTGTCAAGGTACTGCTTCAAATGCAGTTTGGTACGGGCATCAAAATAGACGATTCGCTCTTTATTGCCCTTGCCGAGAACAACGCACTCACGCTCCTCAAAATCAATATCGGAACGGTTTAGCAGCACAAGCTCTCCGACACGCATACCCGTTGAAGCGAGCATATCAATCAATGCCAAATCACGCACTTCTGAGCAATTGTCACGCATCTGCTCTAATGCTTCATCGGTATAGGTATCCTTGATCGTGCTTGCGGTCTTGATCTTATGTATCCTGCGTACAGGGCTTTTCAAAATATAGTTTTCTTCTTCGAGCCAAGAGAAAAAGCTCGATAATATGCGACGTATGTTATCTATTGTCACACGGCTTGAATTGTTATCTTCCTGATAGCTTGTCAGGTATTTTCTTAAATCATCAGTATCAATGTGCTTGACCTGCTTGCCGACAGCAACGAGCATATTTGTAATGGTCTTTTGATAGTATTTCAGCGATTTCTCCGAGCAGCCCTCTATCCGCTTAGATGAGATGAACGAGCCGACGATCTTATCGTTACTATCTTCTTCTGTCTTATCGCAAGATACCGCAGTAATGCCAAAGAAAGCAATGTCCAGTATTTCTGATAGCTGTTCGAGCTGAAAATTATCCAACACCGACAGCATTTTCTGCATAATTTCGTTTTTGATCTCCTGTATCATAGTCAATTCTCCTTAGAATAAAATTCAAGAGAACGACTCCCAACGGCAGTCCCTTTTTATAGCTTCCGCCGTTGGAGGAAGATAGGTGTAGTATTATAAACGATAATTTATCGTATCAATCAGATATGGTAGCTTGACCGTTCATCAGCATTGGCAAGAGCCAGTCACGGAGAGCTGTAAGTCTATATGATTCTCTTTTATTCTCCGAAATCATGGTGAGCCAAGGTTTTATATCGGCGTTAAATGCAGATATTTCGGCTCTCGACGGTATGTAGATTGCTTTTTCTTTAAGCAACGGCTTTTGTAGGTGCTTTAGCCCTGTACCTTGAAAGAATTTTAGATTAAGCTCTTGTTTTATGCTACTGAGTAGCATATACAGATAATCTTCCATATCATCTTTAGCAGTGATACACCAAGTATCTGTCGAATATGCTGTTGCACCAACATAGAATTTTACATCAGCATTACCGCCAGTGTTGAGAAAAGTATTTCTCCCCTCAACGATAGGTTCTGTCCACCTCAGCACAGCATCTCCACTTGTAAAGAAAGGATAATCGCCAGATTTATCCTTAGCTTCACCAACCTGAATTGTTGATTTAGCATTTTCAATGAGTATATCGCCCAATTTGCCATTACACTTTTTACCATAGAACAGGTGCATATAGGTGAAGTATGCCATCTGCTGTAAATTATCGTTTATCTGAATATTATTTCGTATCTTACAGTCGATAGTCCATAGAAAATGTGCTATCTTCTTTTGTGTAGGAATATCAGGTAAGGAAACTTCTACATCGTATATCTTTTCCGGAGAAGTATGCTTGACCTTTGTACCTGATGAAGTGCGACTTATCTGCTCTCTCACACTTTTGGTCATAAAAAGGTAGTATGCAAACATTTTTGTGATATGCTTTTCGTCACACGTTATAAGTCCAATTCGCTGATTATGAAGATACCTATTATCTTTTGGAACAATAGCTGTACTCCCAAGTAAACCTGCTGCCTGTTCAGTCATAGCAACAATCAAATCGCCCTTTTTGCAAAGGTATTCGTGGGGATATTCTCCAGTGTAGTATCTTTCACGTTCATCGTTATATTTGAAGCCACCAGCCTCATAAAAGTTGCCAGGTGTCAATATGCTTTGCTCTCCACTTTCAGCAAAAAACTCTCCCTTAAAAGCCCAACCGTGCTTTATTGTTAGGCATTCACCTAATTTAATCATACTTCACCTTGCCTAACTGCTTCATGATCTCCGCTTGCAGAGCATTGCCTTCATCGAAGAATGATTGCAGCTCAGACTTGAATGCCGACATTTTAGCTTCAAACTCCTCCTGCGTAAGCTCCACATACTCTATCTTTACATCAAAATACTGTCCTGCTGCGAGAGAATACTTCTTAGCGATTATCTCATCATAGGTAACAGCCACCGAGAAATCGTCCACAGCTTCTTTGTTGCGGAATGTTGTGATGATCTTCTCTATCTCCTCCGGGCGAAGCCTGCGTTTCTGTAAATTGCCGTCCTTATATTCCTCTCCGAGCTTTGAAGCATCTATTAGAACCACCTTATCAGCCGTTCTTGAATTATCAAAGAACAGAACGGAAACATTAGTGCCTGTGTTCGCAAATACGTTAGAGGGCATACTTACTGCACCATACACGATATGATCTTCAACAAGCTTTTTCAGGACAGTACCCTCAACGCTGCTCTTTGCGGTAAGAAATCCCGTAGGTACGACGATAGCACCCTTACCTGTCTTTTTTAGAGAGTTGACAACGTGCTGGATGAAACAAGTGTAGATAGCCATACTCTCTTTTTTCTTTGCAGGGACTTTCGGAATGCCAGCCCAAAATCTTGCAGGCATAGCAGCGATTTTCTCCCTGGTATCGGAGAAATCCATTTTGAAAGGCGGATTGGATACCACATAATCAAAAGTTCTGAGGGCTTGACCGTCATCGCTCTTATGGTACGGAGCAAGGAGCGTATCACCCTGGATAGCGTGATCGAGCGAAGATACAAGCCCGTTCAATATCAGATTGAGTTTCAGCATCTTGTTACTGCGCTGGGAAATATCCTGAGCGAAGATAGTACACCTGTCCTCACCGATCTGATGACCGAGCGCCATTAACAGCGTACCCGTACCTGCGGAAGGATCGTAGCACTCTATGTTATGCAAGTCGGCATCATCACCTACCAAAAGCCTTGCCATAATGGTAGCTATAGCGTGTGGAGTATAGTATTCTGCATACTTACCACCGCCTGCGGTATTGTAATCCTTGATAAGATACTCAAAGATAGCGGCAAAGAAGTCATAATGCTCCGAGAATGTTTCCTCAAAGGAGAAGTTTACGAGTTTGTCCACCAAAGCACGAGCAAACGGCGCTCTCTGTGCTTCATCGGTAACGTATTGAGTGAGCCGTTCAAACAGCGGAATTTTGGTGTTCTGAGTGGTCTGAGTGGAGAATATATCTATATTCTTATCTGCTATGTCGATCATCGTCTGGTCGAAGATAAGGTCAAAATCGCCCTTTGCCTGCTGATTCCACAGGTGCGAGATAAGGTGTTCGGGATTAAGCCGAGGAATATCGGGATTCATCGTGTCGAACAAGTCCTCACGTTCATCCTCCGAAAGCTCCGAATAAGCGATTTCCCACTTTTCAGCCTTAGCGATACGCTCATCGAGTTTCTTGATCTCATAGCCAAACTTATCATTCAGATACTTATACAGGAACACCTGAGTGATGATTTTATACTCATTACCGTCATTTCCCATACCATAGGTCTGGCAAGTTGATTTTAGTGAGTCGATAAGTGCTATTGTTTTTTCTTTTATCTGCAAATCCATTGTTTACTACTCCTAATCATTAAGCTGAGGGGTATGTCGCATTGTACTGGCTAAGGTACTGAGAGGAAATTCTTGTCTGAATAAACACTCTGTCCTCTCTGGTCCCTCTAATACCCAATGTATCCATACCGTGCTTAATTTGCGACATTACAGTCTGCTCAAAATAAGCGTCTTTTTTGAGAATATCGTTACGGTCAAATACCTTTTGGTCAACGTCCGCTTTGATAGCACTGAGGACTTCCATGATCGACTCGTCAAACTCTCCGATTATGGGGGAAAGTCCTTTTGCCTTTCTTTGAGCATTTTCTTCTCTTATCCTCTTATGCACTCTTGCGAATTTTGGATCACCACTATATTTACGCATAAGAGCCTTATTCCGTTTCTGAAGCTCTGCCAGCTTTTTGAGGACTTCATCTAATGCCTTTGAACGCTCCGTGAACTCATGGACGGTATCGGCAGCGAAGCCGAACTCCTTGAATCTCTGCATGAACGCTTCTCTTATGGAGATATATTCGGGATCGTCCTGGTCTATATTCTCCGTAAAGGACTGTATCGTCCTGCGCCATTTTTCGTGGAACTCCTCTTTGCTCATGAAGCCCATCTGCAATTCCTCATCACCGATCTTTGAGAAATTAAAGGTAATGTCCTGCATTGCTTCATTGATAAGCTGTCTTGTGGAGTCATCGCTGTCAAAGGCTTCTTTTTGATTTATCGTGTCTATCTGTCGCTGAACTTCTCGTATCATTTCGGGAAGTCTTGTGATTTCGAGCTTTGCAAAGGCTTGTTTCAGCTCATCATCGCCAAAGGTGCGGACTACATTACAGCAGTCACGGGCAGAGATAAGCACTTTTTTCAGCTTAATAAGCTCCTGCTTGTCCTCTATCGTGGATATTTCGGAACTGAACTCCTCAACATTATCTGTTGTATAGTCAAAGAGAACTTGCCGTACCTCACGCATCTGCTGAACAAGAGCCTCTTTATCTTCTATGACCTGAGTGAATGTATCAGTAACATTAGCGGCACCTACCTCATTCGGATCATTGAACCTGTTCAGCTCTTTCAGGTACGCTTCATTGGTCTGCTCAAAATTGCTCTTAATATCGGCAAAATCTATGATATATCCATACTTGTTGTCCTTGTATGGTCTGTTTACACGGGTGATAGCCTGCAAAAGATTATGGTCTTTCAACTTTCTGCCGAAATACAGTCTTTTCAGCCGAGGAGCGTCAAATCCTGTCAGGAGCATATTGAATACGATCAGTATGTCAATGGTCATATTCTTCTTGAAATCCTTGACGATCTGCTTTCTGGTGTCCTTATCATCACTATCGTGCAGGATCAGTCCTGCCCTGAAATGCGAAGGGTGTGAAGAATCGGCATTCAGCTCACGCTGTACCTCGTCAAAGAAAGCATATATCTTTCGTGCCTGTTCACTTGTTTCGCAGATAACCATACCGCCGAGCGTATCATCGCCCTGAATTGTACGGAAACGCTTCAAATCGCTGATGATATATCTTGTAAGTTCTTTGACATAGGAATCATGTTCAATGATCTGGTCACGCTTAATATCTTTTTTCTGCACAAGCGTTTCGAGCTTCTCATAGATAGCAGAGAGCCGTTCTTTGTACATCGTTTCTATATCCTCACGGATAATTTTGAGGGTATAGCCGTCCTGAATAGATTTATCGTAGTAATAGGTATGCAGATAGTTACCGAACACCTTCCACGACTCACGCTCGTCCGCTAACAGCGGAGTACCTGTCAATGCGATCTTAATAGAGTTTTCGTCAGCATCGAAAAGGTTAGCAAGGAAACTGCCTTTGGGATTATATCCTCTGTGTGCTTCATCAATGATGAAGATACGCTGTAAATTCGTAGCATAGGACGGCAGAGTTACTCTTTCCTTATCCTCAGCAAAACGCTGGATATTGACAACCGTGATCTCTTGCTGTCCGCTGTTGCCCTCCTGGGCTTGATTATTGCGGAACTGCTCCATAAGCTCTGCACGGCTATTTGCAGTCTTTACCACAAGCCCACGGGCTTCAAATTCCTGCGAAGCCTGTTCAAGCAGGTCAAGGCGGTCAACGATGAAATAGAACTTTGCTACTTTATTGTTCTGAGCAAAGTAATCGGAAAGAATATAGCTAAGATAGTACGATAGTGCGGTTTTACCGCTGCCTTGTGTATGCCATACCACGCCGGACTTAACTCCCTCAGACAGCTTTTCACGGATAGCAAAGGCGGCGAACATCTGCTGATAACGCATAATGTGTTTCTGATTGACTGTTTCGATCTTACCGTCAACCTCACGCTCCATATTCACATAAGCGATACCGTATTTGAGAATGAACAGCAGTCGCTCAGGGGAACACATAGAAGTGATGATACGGTTCGTAGGGGTATTGACATTCAGATTTGTCTGGTATTCGGGAGAAGTATGGATAACCTGATTATTAAAGTCTTTCAGTATCTTTTTCTCGACTTCTGCATCAATAGCCCTATATGGGTATTCTTTGATGAATGGTGCTACATCTTCATTCAGAGGGTTTTCTTCACGGAAACAGTTAAACGGCGCACTCTGTTTAGCTGCCGTACAGTAAAACGCACCCTGAATAGGCACAATACCGCCCTCGGCATCATACTCCATGTTATTGGAGAAGATCATAAGCTGAGTGATATTGATAAATCTACGGAATTTCTTGTTAGGGAAACGCTTTCTGTTCATACGTTCACTCTCAGCGACCATACCGCCGTGATTATTGGGCTTCTTGACCTCAATAAACACTAACGGCAAACCGTTCACAAAGAGCGTAATATCAGGGCGAAACTCATCTTGACCGTTCTTGCAAGTGAACTCCGCCGTACAATGGAACACGTTGTTACGGGGATTTTCAAAATCTATCAGCCGGATAGGAGAGGTTGATTTCAGGCGAGAATAAAAGCTCTTGCCGAGATCGTCAAAGCTAAGTTCCTGAATAATGGTTTTCAGGACTTGTTCAGCTTCGCCCTCATGTTCGGGATTCAGCTTCTTAAACTGAGTTAAAAAGACATCTTTCAATATATTTGTATCGGGATCATAGACTGTTCCAGCCATATCCTCGAAAATTCGACCATAGTATGTATATCCGAGCCTTGTCAGATGAACAAGTGCAGGCATCTGTACACGAGTCATCTCATTGAATAGGCTTTTGCCGTTACTTGCTTTCTTCATAGATACGCTCCTTTCTGCCTTATGCTAAAACTCAAACAGTAGGCAAATATACTCCATAATATTATACCATATTTCGCACAAATAGTCAATGATTCGACAAGCATTTTTCTAAATATTTCACCGAGGACTTATAAGTCCAATGTAGGTAAAAAAATAAGGCTACTGCATCTTCTTTTACAGTAGCCATCGCTTATTTATTCAGAACATCGCTCATATTCAGCAGAGCCTCTGCTTTTTCATCAGACAGCCTGCGGAAATTCTCAATCAAGTGCCGTTCATTTTCCGTAAGATAGGTACATTCCGTATCATCATTGAACATCTCAGCAAGTGAAGAACCGAGAGCGACCGCCAGACGATTCAACGTTTCAATGGTGGGCTGCCGTGTGCCTTCTTCGATGCCCTTGATATGGTGTCCTGACACTCCCGTAAGCTGTGTAAGGCGGTACATAGACATTTTCTTATCTTCCCTAAGTTTGTGCAGTTTCTTGCCGACTTCCATAAAACCGCCCCTTTCTTATTGGTTACTATTATTATATACCTTATCGGACAATAAAATAATATCCGTGCGGGCTTGAATATATGGACATTTAGGTGTATAATATATGGTAACAAAAGTGAATAGGAGCTGTTGCAATGAACATTTACACAGTTTGCTTTTTCGGGCATAGGTACATCGAGCGCGGAACGGAGATCAGTGACCGCCTTGACAAGCTCCTGCATGACTTGATAACGCAGAAGGAGTATGTTGACTTCCTGATCGGACGGGACGGCGATTTCGACTTGCTTGCTTCTGCTGCCATAAAACGAGCTATCCGAAGTCATGGGTACGGCAATACCCATTTTACACTCGTCCTGCCATACATGAAAGCAGAGTACCGTGACAAAGAAAAGGAGTACCTTGACTATTATGATGAAGTCGAGGTGTGTGCCGAATCGTCCGAAGCGCACCCCAAGTCCGCTATCCAAGTCCGCAACCGCAGTATGATCGACCGAGCAGACCTTGTGGTATGCTGTATACAGCATAAAAGCGGAGGAGCTTATGCCACGATACGCTATGCTGAGAAACAGGGCAAGAAGATAGTGAACCTTGCAGACGAAAACTGAATAAGCATCTGAAAAGAAAAATCAGGGCTATGCCTTCCGTACACGGTCACGGAGGACATAGCCCTTTCCTTATGATATGATTATATTAGTCCTGAATCTCCTGCATCATAGTCGCACCGTCCTTGAAGCCGACCTTGTAGGCAGCTCTCATCTCAGCGGCGGCGGTATCGCTCACGCAGTCGAGAAGCTTATGAAACACATCAATCTGCTCCTCGCTCAGCGAATCCTCAAAGGGTATGCAGAGCTTGTTGAACTCGTCAGAGAACTCAGCGGAGTGGATTTCGCCCTGGCGGTAGTTGTAAAGTGCATCGATCATAGATATAAGTCCTTTCATTTATCGCTATATCAGCGGTTTTCTGTAAGTTGATAAAGCTGATTTGGACTTTATATCCTTTTGTTTGTTCTATCGTATGTGTATAAGGTTAAATGCGGATGTGTGTCAGAATCAGGAACAAGTCATTCTTCATTTGATTCGCAATATTTGGGGATTACCAGACAATAGTTTTTTAGGTATGTTTGAGGAAGACGATATTGATTACATAACTCGTACTATCAATGACAATTATTCTATGGAAACTTGTAAATTTATAAAATACATATTAAACCAAACCTCTCTTTCTATAAAAATAGAGGCAAACTATATATTATGTGAATATTTAGTATGTATAATGAAACGCCATTATCCTAAAACAAAGTACGTTGTATATTTTGATAATTTTCATTCCGCTAATCAGGAAGTTAATGATTTCTTTGTATATTTGATCAATCTTTTTTCGGAAAAAGACATTCCATGTATAATTGAATATGATTTATCAGAATATGACCTGCAAAAGCAGAACCTGATGGCTTATAACAAAATAATTAATAAATATGCCATTATAGATATTGCCACTCTCACTGAAGAGCAAGCAAAAACTTGGTTTATCCAGGAATTGAATATCACAGAAAAAACTGCGAATCAAATTGTAAAAAGAGTAGGTACGCGATTTTATAATATAAAATTCATTTCCCAAAATCTAAAAAGAAGAATGCATACGCCAAACTTCGAAAAAGCAATGGAATTATTGGATATGTTGACACCAAACGATCTGTCCGATATAACATCGCAAATAATCAACTCTTGTAAGAAAAAAGATAAAAAACTATTTTATCTGCTAAAAATGTTGAACTGTCGCATTCCCATTGATTTGTGTTCATATTTGAATTTATCATACAGTTCACTTTTAAAAGAAGGAATCATCGTCAGAGAGGATCGCTATATATTTGTCTCAAATGAATTTGTTAAACAGGCTGTAATGAAAGAAACGTCTGATTTGGTAAATGAGCAAAATATTTCCGAATTGATTTTAGATTTCTGTACCCATAATCCTGGAAAATATAAAGATGTCATAATATATGGCTTATTTTACGCAGGCAAACTGGAGGAAGCTACAAAAGAAATAGATTTGTTAATCAAAGAACTTGGTCAAAAGCGCAATTTCACGTTAATGTTGGAATTCATTGAACTTGCAATAACTATTTCTGAAAATAACAAAAATGCTCACGCACTGTCAAACTATTTAATAAAAAAGCTTGAAGTATATGCAATCATTAAATCACTTATGTTGGACAAGGCAAGATTGACATTAGACCACTTGCAAACATTGGTGAATTCGGGACAGTTGGACTTACTTGATGAATCCTATTCAGAATTAGCAATCTGCTATTTTAAGGGTACTATCGCACTCAAAGACTATGCATTTTCAGATGATCTTCTGAATGAACATTATAAGTACTTTAAAAACTGCATAGATGGATTAATGAAAGATAATCCGGATGATTATCTTGGAAAGGTGTGCAGCAATTACGCAATCTACATAAAAGAAACCAAGGGCAATTCTGCGGCACTGGAAGTTTTTGGTGCAGCTTTGAAGGCTTTACCTAATTCCCAGACCCTGTATATTGAACATCTCAGTCATCTTGCCTGCATTTCATTGTCATACGAACCCCAAAAGTCATATGAATATTACAGTAAAATAATAGAAAAAGTAAACAACAGCCAAACCTTCTACTGCTTCCCCTTTCACGAATATGGGGACAAGGCTATGTGCAAAGTGCTTTTGAAAGAGGTTAATAAGGCCGTCTCTCATTCTGACCTTGGCATCAAATATGCTGAATCGCACGGCGTATTTGATGAAGTTGGAAGAATACTTAATATAAAAGGCTGCGCTTTTTTACTGGCTGACAAAGTATCGGAAGCTGTAAAATGCTTTAAAGAAGCGACAGAAATAATGGAGTATTCAGGATATAAGCACTATAGTTGGCGTAGCAAACTAAATTATGTAAACTATTTTATCACTTCTGGAAACAAAGAAGAATTAATAAAAATGCTATACGATGCGTACAGCATTTTTAAATCCGGATTAATTACAAAAGTTCAAAACCTAATTGAATCATGTGATGATTTTATCTCCAGTAGGGAATACCTGGTGCTTCTTGTTGTAGGCAAGTGCAGCCAGCTATTATTTGACACAAAAGCAAGTCAAAGAGCAGATTATATCTCGGCTGAAAAAATAGCTGATGAATTCAGATTTCCTGACAAAATAAAAAAACATTACCTCAAGACAATAAATCAGCTCATTAATCATCACGAACAGCTTGAACTGAAAAGCATTTATATTTATAATGGAGATATTTTTATTATTGGATAGATTCTAAAAGGAAAAGCTCGTTTTGCTTTGCAAATGAATACAAAAAGCAGTTATCAGCCGAAGGTGATTGAGAAGAAAAAGCTGAAATAGCGTTTCTTTTGGCGGAAACAGCTTCTTTGTTTCCATAAACATAGATCCAGTGAAAAGTGGTAAGATTTTTAGGCGGTTGGAAAATATCACTTTTTCTATTTGGCCAAACATCTTCATTTTCAGTATGTATCAAATAAGAAAGAACTTTTATGGGATGATTAATGATTCTTAGTGCATCATATAAATACATTGCACAGGCATAATGATCCCCATGCAAATCAAATATTGACGGGGCTGCGATTAAACTCGGCGAACATGATCTTATTGCGTATACCAAGTCGTCAAGGAAATTCTGACTTGTGTATTCAGCTTGAGTTTCCGTATGCAAAGAATGGACAGTTTCCTTATTCGCCGGATGATATGTACAAGATGATACAGGAGAATTTTGCTGTTCAGGAGTGCTTCTTAAGCGCATTAGAAAGCTTTTTTCTTTGCTCATTCCGGTATCTGCATATCCTAAGTACAGCATATGATCTTCACATATACCAAGTAATGACAGCGCATTCAAACTTTCATAATAACGTGTATATGCATAGTCTATTCCCCTGTAATCTCCGTTTGTCGCATACAGTATGTTTACAGTTCCATTTTTCTCCAGCACATTATGCATCAGTAAAAATGCGCTTAGAATCTCATCATCTTGATGTGGAGCAATTACAAGAAGATTCATTTTTACAACCTCATAAGTTCCTGCAAAATTTTGAGATTTTCAGTATCATTGGTACAATAGATTACATTTTTTTCTATTATATCATGAAAAAAGCCAAAAGCAACAAATGAAATTAAATTTCTGACTCTTAACCCATCTATTTCGTTCATCGCAAGAAATAATTCCGGCAGCATTGATTTCTCTAATTTTTGCTGTATAATAAAATCATGGATTAACCTGGCTACACCGGCTTCGGGTTCGCCAACCGCTGTTTTTTCATGATCTATCATGCAGATTTGTCCATCGAAGAAATAAACATGGTCAAATGTCAGATCGGTATTCACAGCACATAGCCTTTCCAAAGTGTTTTCTTCATCAGTTGAGGAAAAATGTTTTACGCAATCAATTAAGACCATGAAGATACAGCTTGGTATGCTTGATCTATTATAATTAAGCATTTCTGCTGCAGTTTGCCAACATAATTTACCTGAGAAACGGCAAGAAGGGTCAAAAAAGAAATCTTCAATTTCATTGTTCAGCTTCTCAATTGTTTTGTCGGGAGTATCATTCAATAATATTATGTCAATGTATTTTTCTCGTTCATCTTTGCTTATCTGACAGTTGTTCAGGACATTTTTTATGCACAACTTAAGTCTGTCAACACTTGATACATAGAAAGGTTCTGCTTTTTTTAGCAGGAGAAGAGCATGAAACTCATCATATCCTACCAATAATGGGCTATTGATTCTCTTATAAGCCTGTAATTCAGTTTTAAACATTTTACCGGCATTACGAGCATACTCATTTTTACGAACAGGATTATACATAGGACTTATTGCAAGGCGGGTGTAAGTCCTTTTTATAACATATTGATTGTTATTGCATTTTACCATATAAACATCTGACGAGTTGTTTTGGTTTGTTAGTATATGTAGCTGTTCTGCAGTACAGCCACTGCATTTATGGAAAAACTGTTTTATTGTTTCATCAGAATATCTGCTGATGCAATAAGGGTAAAGATTAATTTTCTTGTGTGATAGTACAGGTTTTGCATTATTTTCATCTTTAGGCGATGATTCACAATCAAAGTAGCACTTTAAATGTTTTTCAATAAACCGCCATGAACCCATTAGTTCTTTTGCAGCAGCTATCGCATTTTGTCCTAATGTATTGCTTAAATATGGTTGCCTTATGAAATGTTCCATGCGAGCGCTTAATTCCGCTACGTCACCGAATTTAACAAGAAAACCATTATACCAGTCGGTTATAGTATCTTTGGCAAACCCGTTTGGTGTCCCTATAACGGGAACACCTTCACACATCGCTTCAACAGCAACACGTCCGCCGGGTTCGTACAGTGAATGTGTCAGTAATACCGATGTTCTGAGAAGAACAGTACTTAATCCATAAGGATCAATACAGCCCCACCAAACGATTTTTCCGTATTGTTCCAGTATTGTTAAATCAGGATTTATTTCTTTGAAATCACTTCTGATCATTTCAATTTCCGGCAAACTACCTCCAGCTAGCCATAATGGCGGGCAAAGATTTTTATACTTATTATACAGCATATTCCAAGAGGAAAAAATGTGTTTCAACCCCTTATTCCTATCCATTCTTCCGATATATGTAAACGCTTTTTGCGCCCAGAATGTATCGTATGATTTGGGCTGAGCAATTTTATTATATTTCTCAGCCGCTGCTATTTGACTGCCGCGTGAAATCGTAGAGTTGAGTCTAGGGAAATCATTTGGATCATGGGAGGGCATAACAAATGATTCATGAATATACTGTCCCGCAACTACGATCTTATCTTTATCAACATTATACAGGGTCATAAGATCCGCTGCCTCATCATCGGAAACGCAAATAAGCCATTGTGCTTTATCGTAAATTTCTTGCTCATAAAATTCACGCTCGGGCATTGGTTCATAAGCTCCACGCTTTACTCTTCCCCTTGAATTAGATATGATGCTATGAACAAAAGGAATTTCTAATTTTTCACTTAAATCAGCTGCGATTCTTCCACTGTTCCAATATACACTATGAAGCTTTTCAGGCAGTCTACCCTGCTTCTTTATTATTTCAAGAATTTGTTCCACGTTTTGAGAATGATATTTCTTTAAAAGCGTTTTACTCATTGGTTCATTGTCACCATTTGTTAAACGATAGACTGTGCAATATTCATTATACTGTTCTTCGTAAGGAAGGTACTGCATGGATCTTCTTGTAAACATCAGACACCTAATTTTTCTTTTTCCGAACTCATCTAGCAACTCTTTCATGTACGTATGAGTTCCTCCCCATTCATCATATCCAGGAGCCATTGCCGGATCGGCGTGCATCGTAATTAATACTATATATCTTTCCATTTTACTTCCTCCTCTAACGGTTGATAATAAAGAGTTATCCTTCAATAACCCTCGTCACATATAACACCATATCACACTTTCCTAAAAAAGTCAATCAACTTTTGAAAACTTTGTAAAAATTCACAAATCGTCTAAATTTGTCGAACTCAAACAACTCTGATATAATATAAGGTAGGTTTAAAAGCAAATTTATTCGTAAGCATTAGTGCTATTTGTGAATGTTGACCAAATTGCTTTGCCTCAGTATTTTTAAGGAGCTGTTTTGATGTTTGAATATAGACCTTTTGTAGACCAATTTCTTGATTATTGCCGTTACCATAAAAAGCTTAGCGAGAAAACTGTGCGTGCATACAAAATCGACCTTTCGCAGTATGTGCTGTTTTCCGATACGCTTTCAAAACAAGCATTGTGGGATTATATCGAGTGCCTGAATAAAAAGTACAAGCCGAAAACCGTAAAGCGTAAGCTTGCAACCCTAAAAGCTTTTATCCACTTTCTTTTGCTGCAAGACTACATAGATTTTAATCCATTTGATAAGCTTGAAACTTCGATTAGAGAACCTGTGCTGCTGCCCAAAACGATACCTCTCGACGTGATCGCTAAGATAATTTCTTTTTCTTATCAGCAGATTGGTTCAGCCCAAAGTGCTTACCAGATGAAATGTGCCGTCAGAAATGCCGCTGTGATCGAATTGCTTTTCGCCACAGGTGCAAGGATAGCTGAGATATGTACTCTTAAACCGGAAAATGTTGATCTTTTAGGACGATCCGTTAAGTTTTACGGCAAAGGTTCAAAAGAACGCCTTATACCCGTGGAAAATATGGCTGTACTCAGCATACTTAAAAGGTACAGACTTCTTTTTGAAGATAAGATTGCCGTGTCAGGGTACTTCTTTGTCAATAAGCTCGGCAGAAGAATGACAGAGCAGTCGGTTCGGAATATGCTGAGTTCCTATTGCAGACAATGCGGTGTTGAAATGCACATAACGCCCCATATGTTCCGTCACTCGTTTGCGACTCTGCTTTTGGAAGAGGACGTGGACATTCGTTACATACAAAGAATGTTGGGCCACAGCTCGATAACCACGACTCAGATCTATACTCACGTCACATCGTCAAAGCAAAAAGAGATCTTAAAGACCAAGCACCCAAGAAACAAAATGGATTTTCAGTGATAAGTGATATATATTATTATAGCACAAAAAAATATTTTGTGTTGTGAAATGTAAAAAATAGATGGGGAAATGTAGTGAACGGTAATTTAGGGCGATTTTTTTGAATAAAGGAGGGGTAAAATGTCGCAGCTTATCGTTACGAGCCGTTATCTGAAAAACGGAAATCAGAAAAATAAAACAAAACGCAGAAACTATACAAAGTATATTGCTACCCGTGAAACTGTCGAGATACGAAGTCAAAAATTTGTTGACAGAAATGCCAATGCAACTAAAAATCAAGAGCAGCTTATTAACAATCTGATAAACGACTTTCCTGAATCCAAAAGATACCTTGAGTATGAGGACTATGAAAGAGAGCCGACCATTGAGAATGCCGGTGAATTGATAAGCACGATAGTAGAACGCAATGCAGACGTGGTTGGAAACCGACAGAATTTTGTCGGATATATGGCTATGCGTCCGGGCGTTGAAAAGAGAGGTTCGCACGGCTTGTTTAACGAAAAGAACGAGCCTATAATTCTGAATCAAGCGGCAAATGAGATAGCTGAACATAAAGGCAATGTTTGGTCACACGTTGTTTCACTTCGCCGTGAAGATGCAGTAAGGCTTGGCTATGATAATTCGGACGCTTGGCGTGAGCTTGTCAAAAGGCATATCTCAGATATTGCAAAAGCACAGAATATCCCTCTTTGCAATTTGAAGTGGTACGCCGCTTACCACGATACTACTCATCATCCTCATATCCATTTGCTTGTTTATTCAACAAATCCAAAGCAAGGTTTTCTGACAAAGGCGGGTATAGATGAGATACGTTCAGCATTTGCAAACGATATTTTTCACGATGATCTGCAAAGCATTTATCAGGAACAGACAGTAAGCCGTGATGAATTGAAAGCGGTTTCCAAAAACGAATTTGAAAGCATTGTAAATATGATCGCAAGTAATGATCGGACAGATCCACAGCTTGAAGAACTTATCAGAAAACTATATATCCAATTACAGAATGTGAAAGGCAAAAAAGTTTACGGCTATCTTCCAATGGAGATAAAGGAAACCGTCAATAAAATATTTTCAGAGCTTGCAAAAGATGAGAACATACAGCAGCTCTATGACAAATGGTGCAGTCTTGAACGATTGAAATACAAGACGTATACTCAGAAAGAAATGGAACTTCCTGAACTGGTCGATAACAAAGTTTTTCAGCCTGTGCGGAATATGATAATTCGTACAGTACTTAATATGAAACCCTTTGACGTAAATACTGAAATTGAAAATTCTGAACCAAATGATGAATACATTGATAATACGCCTCAGAATATGTCACCTCTGTTTGATGACGCAGAACCGTTGGAAGAGAAAGAAACAGATGAATCGGCTGCGGCAATAAAATACTATATCAAATGGAACGATCAATACAAAAAAGCCTGCAAGCTTATCTATGGCAAAGACGCTAAGCTCAATGATTTTAAGAAAGCTGAACAGCTTTTGTTGTCTGAATCACAGTGTGGGAATGTTTTGGCTGTTTACGATCTCGGAAAGCTTTATTCTACCGACAAGCTTGGCGAAAAAAGCGAAGAAATATCTATTGCAAAATACACACAGGCTTTGCAGGGCTTTTTGCAAATAGAACCAAACTCAAAGAAATTAAAGCCATATGTTCAGTATCGTATAGGCAAAATGTTTTGTTATGGTCTTGGTACGGAGCAGAACTATCAAAAAGCCTTTGAGTGGTTTGAAAGATCGGCAAAACAGAAAAACAAGTTTGCTCAGTTCAGCCTTGCAAATCTGTATTACTATGGCAATGGTGTGGAGAAAGATCTGTCGCAGGCTTTTCTTTGGTATCAGAGATCATCCTCTCAGGGGCAGCCTTATGCGGCTTATTATATCGCTCAAATGTACAGATATGGAGAGTATGTTACCAAAGATAATGATACAGCACAGCGATATTACCAACAAGCTTTGTCGGGATTTTTGAAAATCGAAAGTGATGATATGGCGGACGACGATCTATTTTACAAATTGGGACAGATGTTCAAGCTTGGACTTGGAACAGACTCAGACGTTACAAAAGCGATCGAATACTTCAGACGTTCAGCTGAAATGAATAACAAGAACGGCTTGTTTGAGTATGGCAAAGCACTTTTGATAGGTGAACACATTCCGCAGAATACAGATAGTGCAGTAAAATTGCTTGAGAAAGCTGTTAAGCTTAAAAACAGCAATGCAAAGAGATTTCTTGCACTTGAATATATTTCAGGAGAGCATTTGGAACAGGACATTGAAAAAGGAATAGCCTTGCTTACCGAGTGTGCGGACAGCGGAGATGTCATTGCTTGTTACAGACTGGGCAAAATTTATTTGCAGGGCGAGATAATGTCTCAAAATCTGGACAAAGCAGAAAAGTATTTGCTCTTGGCAGAAGATAGCGAGTATGCGCAGTATGCTCTTGCAAAGCTGTATTTGCAGGAAGAAAAGTATGATATACAAAAAGCTGTCAATTATTTCGAGAATTGTGCTGACAAAAATCATTGGGCAAGTTATCAGCTTGGCAGGATCTATCTTTTCGGTGCAGAAGGATTTACAAAGGATAAGGAACAAGCTATCGAATGGTTTACTAAGTCCGCAAATGACGGCAATGAGTATGCACAGGCTATGCTGGACGACATATCGAAGTTTGAGAATGATCTGCTTGCGAATACGATTTTTAGTTTGTTTGTTAGTCTTAGTAGGTGCATTCAGGATAGTTATGACAACGATCGTAAAGACCTACAAAGCATAGTTGACAGAAAACTGATGAGGGTTATTCGCAAAAAGAAAATGGAGTTGGGAGAGAAAGAAGAAAATCATATGGATATACAATAAAGAAAAACAGCTGATCTGTGCTTGTGAATGCATAGATCAGCTGTTTTTCTTTCGCAAAATCTGCACCTTTGCGAATAAGATTTTTTATAAGTCGTAATTTTTTAACCCAGAAGGAAGTCATATTTGTTTTTTTGTTAAAATTACGATTAATATCTGTCTCTTATACACATCTCCGAGCCCACGAGACTGCAGCTAATC
>ENA-OZGD01000215-OZGD01000215.1-human-gut-metagenome-genome-assembly--contig:-NODE-215-length-31633-cov-11.064507_pt1 | contig 31633 bp, 29 predicted proteins | sample MGYA00244653_ERZ653652 | MGnify/ENA primary metagenome ERZ653652 (study PRJEB26926, sample SAMN06164983) | human gut metagenome | biome: ENVO:00009003; feature: ENVO:2100002; material: ENVO:00002003... | reverse complement strand
GGTCTGCGCACGGCTTCGTCATGTAGCCGGAACCCAGTGGGGCTGCAAGAAGTACATGAACATGAAACATCTGGAAACCATGGAGCAGGAGCCGCAGGTCGGGTGATAGCAGTCAGGTCACAAATGGTCAAGGGCAAGACGAGCGGCGTACCGCCGCCCTTGACCATTTGCGCCCTGCCTGCTGAGAAGTAACCAAGGGGCGGTTAAGCCGCCCCCTGTAATAGATTTCTACCAGAGCCGTAAACAATTTTGCACATAACTCTTGACACTACCGAATAAAAAGGTGTATAATGGTCATGGAGATTTTAACTCCATTAAGAATTCTGGAGGCCGTGAAACAGAAGGTTGAGGAATCAAGAAAAAAATGTAGATAAATGGAGGTTTTTGGTGTAAGAGTAAGTACCGGTTCGGCGCAGAGAAAAAAAGGGCGCAACAAAGCATCCCTGCAAACACTTGGTTTTGCAAGGTAAAATTTTCTACCACAGCTTAACAATAGATAATCCTTGTTTTTCGAGAAAGCTGGTAGCCTGCTTAATCGCTTTGACTAGCTGTTGCTCCTTTAGATGTTCGGGTATATCGATTTTGAAAAGGTCGACCGGGGTCCAGACTTCGCCTATACAGAATATTGAGCAGATTGCGGTTAGAATCATTCTAACAATGGCAATAATAGCTCGTTTCTTCCCTCTTCGCTTAGCAATTCGCTCATATTTGAACTTTTAGTAAGGATTGTTGTTATCCTTCATCACGGCGTGAGCGACTTGCACCAAAGAAAGTTTTAGGTAAACACCGGCACGGGAGAACCGCACAGACTTCTTCATTCCGGCAGACTCGTTATTACCAGGAGTTAATCCGGCTCAGCAGCAAAATCGTTTGAAGGAACCAAATTGGATCATATCCGTGCCGTTTCAGAAATAATCGTGATTGCGGAACTGCGGTCGATACCCGGCATGGGGCAGAGAAGAGTGATCTCACCTTCATACTTTGCAACCATCCCGCTGACACAGGTATCCGCCTTGACAATCAACGTTCAATAAAAATCGTAATGTTCAAACAATTTTGATACTAACCTTTTGCTTCTCGGCGTACGAAAAACCTTCAATAGACTCCAATACTTGTGCAGTTTTCTTTTTAAGCGAGTACTGTAACAGGGAAACGCAATGTTCAGAATCAAAGGTTTCGTTGGATGTGGGGTAATCCGTAATGGATGTTGCGGATTTACCAAATATATCAGACACAACTAAAAATAACGAGGAGAATGTAGGGACTAAACTGCCAAGCAATTAACGGGTGTTAAAACAATCCTTAGTGTACGGGCTCGTAGCTCCACTCATTTGTGCTTTAAAAGGCAGTTCCAGCACTAATCACAATACTGTTTCGAGTTTTTGATACAATCTACGACTTGCCTCGCCGTGCGTTGTAGTGTGCATTTTCCACAAACTAATTTTATAAAAAAGGCAGCCATTTGTCCGCACTCTTTCTTCCTTATTTGTGCGGACGCAAAGTGGCCGAATGGATGATTACAATGTCAAATGAAATCCAATCTGTTGCTAGAGTTTTCGCCATCATAGAGCACCTTTCCAATTCTCCTAAAGCACAACCATTAAAAGTTATTGCATCTTCCTGCGCCATCCCTCCCCCTACCGCCCATCGCTTTCTAAATAATTTATGTTCACTGGGTTATGTCATACGTGAAGATGATGGACGCTATAAACTTTCTTATAAGCTATTTGAAATATCGAGTAAAGCTTTGAATCAGTCAAGCGTTATTTCCATCGCCAAACCTTATCTTGATGATATGAGTGAACGTCTTGGCGAATCTGTGCATTTGGTAGTTAAGAATGGAAATGATGTTGTATATGTGTACAAAATTACTCATGCAATCGGCTCAATTCAGATGGCGTCTAAAATAGGAATGAGGCTCCCCATGTATCGTTGTGCAGTAGGGAAAGCCCTTCTCGCAGAAATGGACGACAAAAAAATTGAAGAGGTATTCAGTGCAACCGAAGTAGTTTCCGTAACCCCAAATACCATCACTGAATTTGATAAACTCATGGAACAGATACAAATTGTCAGAGATCTTGATTATGCGGTAGACAACGAAGAAAATGAGAATGGGGTAATATGTGTAGCCTCAGCTCTTACAAGCCGTTCTGGTGAGGCAAAGTATGCATTCAGTATTTCAACATTAACTTCGCGGGTTACCAAAAAACGAATGCAAGAATTAGTATCAGCAGTACTAGAAACTAAACATATTATCGAAGAACGAATCTAAGCACAAGAAGAGCGCGACAAAAGGTGTCGCGCTCTTCTTCATGAAAGGAGGTTAGGATGAAAAAGCTATCGTCGAAAATGGATTCGCTTTTTTGAGCAGTGTACCTCAGAGACGAATCCAGGAAATGATTTTGGCTATGGCTCAGAAAGGGCATAGCGGGAAAATGACAGATTATGCGGAGTTGGGGTTTGGCCATAGGACGACGTATGGCTATTTTCTGTCCAAAGGAAAATGGGACCACATGACTGTAGAGGCCGTGCAGCGCAGGAACAGTTTTCAATCCATCTTATCCGTTGCAAAATCCGCAAAACAGCCGGTATACACATAGGCCGGGATAATTTCGCCGGTATCTGTATCAATAACCGCGGCAGTATCGCCGGCCCAGTCCACCTGCATAACCTCACCGGGCTTGTGGTTCAGGTGCATGGTAGCGTTGACCTTTGCCAGATAGTCGGCATAGTACTTGTTGAACTGGGTTGATTGGTATGGAATCTCGCCCGCCGCCCGGCACTGGTCGCAGTATTCCAGCCACAGCAGGTTCAGAGTAACACCGCTGCGCTGGAGTTCCTTGTGGACAGAGGCGTAGTCCGGCATCTTGTAGACAGGCGTTGAGGTGCTGGACGGAAACAGCCGCTCTGAGAGCTGCTTATCCGACATTTCCTCCGGCAGCGGCCATTGCAGGCCGCAGTTCGCCGCCCGTTGCAGGGTTGCTGCCACAGTGTTCCGAGCGCACCGGCAGCTTGACGCGATCTCGGTCTTGTTGAGTCCCAGGCTATGGAGCCTGAGGATCTCGCGGTAATTGGTCATACAGGTGACCTCCTTGTAGATATTTACGCCAGAAATCTGACGCATATCTACATTTTACCGTAGTGCTCAACGACGGCGGCAAGGGTGCTCAATCCCGCCGGAATGGATGCTCAATTTGAGCGGTTGAGGTGCGCAATCTCACGCGGAATACTCAATTGGAAAATTTCAGCTCCACACAAGCGATATCCATATTGAACTCACAAGAAACCAGTCTTCTCATATCCATTTCTCCCTACACAACAATCCTCGCTATGTACCTTACCTGCACCTCGCGCCCCACAGCAGTCCTGTCTTTACGGGTATAGTTCGCAGTTCGTACGGGTGTCATCTTCTTGACCATCTGGCCGCCGACGGAGCCGGCTTCGCGGGAGGTCAGGTGACCGTTGTAACCGTTGGTCAGGTTCACGCCAACCTCGCTGGCAGCCTGCATCTTAAACTTGTCCATCGCTTCCCGAGCCTGGGGAATGTTGATCTGATTGTTGCTCTTCATACCGTTTTCTCTCCTTTTTGCTTTCTCGCGGTTTTGTTCCGCAACCATAGCTTTGCCAATATTTTTGGGAGTATTAGCGTGAATTTCCGGAAGGAAATACAGAAAATGACAGATTTTATTGACACCTCCTTCAGATTCTGCACAGATTTTCCCGCGCGGTTGCATTCAATCGGGATTTGTGATATAGTAAGGCAAAATGGATAAAGACGTGGGTGATATTTATGAAAATCATGATTATCGGCGACGGAAAAATCGGCAGTGTCCTTGCTGAGCAGCTGTCGAAGGAAAAGCATGAAGTGACGCTGGTAGACCGCTCCGGGGTCAGGCTGGATCAGTCCAACAACGAGCTGGACGTGATGGTCGTGGAGGGCGACGGCGCTTCCCGGGAGGTTCAGCTGGAGGCCGGAGCGGATCAGGCAGACCTCGTCATTGCCTGTACCGGCGCGGACGAGCTGAACCTGCTGTGCTGCCTCATCGGCAAGAAGCTGGGCGCGCGGCACACTATCGCCCGGGTGCGCAACCCCATGTACGTGGAGGAGCTGAACCTTATCAAGGACGATCTGGGGCTCAGCATGGCCATCAACCCCGAGGAAGCCTGCGCCACGGAAATGGCCCGGGTACTGCGGTTCCCCTCGGCCATCAAAATCGACACCTTTGCCAGAGGGCATGTGGAAATTCTCAAAACCGGCGTGACGGCGGGTTCCCCGCTGGACGGCATGGCGCTGAAGGACATCGGAAAGTTCCGGGCCAACGTGCTGATCTGCGCGGTGGAGCGGGGCGAGCGGGACGTCATTATCCCCTCCGGTGAGTTCCAGCTGAAGGCCGGAGACCGGATCTCCGTGGTGGCAAGTCCTCAGGAAGCGCAGCGGTTTTTCCGGCAGGTCGGTGTGGCGAAGACCCGGGTGCGGCAGGTCATGCTGATCGGCGGCGGACGGATGGGCTATTATCTTGCCCGGCAGCTGCTGGCGACCGGCATGGACGTGAAGATCATCGAATCGGACGCGAAGCGCTGCGAGGAGCTGAGCCAGCTCCTGCCGGAGGCGACGATCCTCCACGGCGACGGTACGGATCAGCGCCTGTTACAGGAAGAAGGCATCGAGCACATGGATGCCATTGCGGCGCTGACGGGCATTGACGAAGAAAACATCATCATTTCCCTGTTTGCCGGGAGGACGACCCGCGCCAAGGTCATTACCAAGGTCAACCGCAGCTCCTATGAGCCGCTGGTGGGCAGCCTGTCTCTGGATTCCGTGTTCTATCCCCGGAATATCTGTGCGGACAACGTGGTGCGCTACGTCCGGGCCATGCAGAATTCCGACGCTTATGCCAGCATGGAGACGCTGTGCAAGATCGTCAGCAATAAGGTCGAAGCGATGGAGTTCCGGGTCACGGCCAGCGCCGATTTCTGCGGCATCCCATTGCAGGATCTGCACCTGAAGGACGGCCTGCTGATCGGCTGCATCTCCCGGGGCGGCAAGACCATTACCCCCCGCGGCAGCGACACCATCGAGGTGGGGGACAGCGTGATCGTGGTCGCAGCCCACAGCGGACTGAGAAGCCTCAACGATATCTTCACCACCCGGCGGTAAGGGGGAACGGACATGAATTATCCCTTGCTTCGCTATCTTTTCGGCATGATCCTGCTGATCGTGGCGGCGTTTCTGGTGCTGCCGCTGGCGGTCGCCGTGATCTACGGGGAAAGCTCCGGCATTTACTTTTTGTACACCATGATCGCGGCGGGACTGCTTGGCTTCCTGCTGACCCGGTTCAAGCCCGCCAAGCGGGACATGTACGCCCGGGAAGGATTCGTCTTTACGGCGCTGGCATGGGTGGTCATTTCCCTGATCGGCGCGGCGCCCTTTACCCTGTCCGGGCAGATCCCCAGCTACTTAGACGCCGTGTTTGAGACGGTTTCCGGCTTTACCACCACTGGCGCCAGCATCCTGACCGATGTGGAGGCGCTGGACAACGGGATGCTCTTCTGGCGCAGCTTCACCCACTGGTTGGGTGGCATGGGCATTCTGGTGTTCATGCTGTCGCTGGTGAATATGGGCGGACAGGCCAACCACCTGCTCCGGGCGGAAAGCCCCGGCCCCACCGTGAGCAAGATGGTGCCCAATATGCGCAAATCCGCCGCCATTCTTTACGGTATTTACATCGTCATGACGGCGGTGGAGGTGGTGCTGCTGCTCCTTGGGGGAATGCCCCTGTTTGACAGCCTGTGTACCGCCTTCGGCACCGCCGGCACCGGCGGCTTCGGCATCAAGAACAGCTCCATGGGCTATTATGACAGCTATTATCTTCAGGGCGTTGTGTCCGTGTTCATGGCGCTGTTCGGCGTGAACTTCAACGTTTACTTTTTCCTGCTGGTGAAGAAATATGCCATGGCATGGCGGAATACCGAGGTGCGGGCGTATTTTGCCATCATCGCCGGGAGCACGCTGATTATTACCCTTAACATTCTGGGGATGTTCCCCACGGCGTTTGACGCGTTCCACCACGCTTTTTTCGCCGTCTCGTCCGTCATCACCACCACGGGCTTCAGCACCACGGATTTTGACCTGTGGCCCCAGCTCAGCCGGTGTATTCTGGTGCTGCTGATGATCGTCGGCGCCTGCGCCGGGTCTACCGGCGGCGGCGTGAAGGTTTCCCGGCTGGTGATTCTGTGCAAAGCCCTCGGCTCGGAGCTGCGCAAGCTGCTCCATCCCCGCTCCGTGCGGGTGCTGACGGTGGACGGAAAGCCCGTCAGCCGGGAGACGGTGCAGGGCGTTCAGAGCTACATGACCCTGTATTTTCTGGTGACGCTGGTGTCCGTGCTGCTGGTGGCGCTGGACAATCTGGATTTTGTCACCACTTTCACCGCCGTGTTGGCGACGCTGAACAACATCGGCCCCGGCCTGGGGCTGGTCGGCCCCACGGGCTGCTTCGCGGCCTTTTCGCCGCTGGCGAAGATCGTCCTGACGGCGGATATGCTGTTCGGGCGGCTGGAGCTGTTCCCCATGCTGATCCTGCTCATGCCCTCGACTTGGCGGAAATATTGATAAAAACAGTGAATGGAGCGTATCGATGCCGGTACGCTCCAGTTTCGCTATAAGATAGCGCCCCGGTGGATCCGTTATCCGGCGGCGTGTGTCAGAAGCAGGCTCAGGCCGTAAATCACGACCAAATGGGCGGGGTAATACCAGTAAAACAGCGGGCCGATATTCCATGTGCCTTTTTTGCCGTTGTACAGCGCCAGAAGGGGAACGCTCAGAAGCCCCCACCACTGCGTCCCGCCGTAATGCAGACCCAGCAGACCGACACCGACGGCGAACAGCGCCAGTTTTCCCCATTTTCCCCTGCCAAAATACACCAAAACCGGCAGCATTACGCCCCAAAGGCCGTAATCCACGTCGAAATCCGTGTGAATCAGAATCCGGGGCAAGCCCTCGGTGACGAAAACCACGGCGGCAACAGCGGCAGCAGCCGACAGCACCGACACGGGAGTCCGGCGGCGGACGGCGTTATCCAGTGCGTATATCAGACAGACGGAGAGGGAAAGGGTCACGAAAATGCACTGGTAGAGCGAGCGCATGGCGGCAAAATAGGCGATCTGGCACAGCGCGGCCATGCCCAGAAGTCTCCCCAGATACCGTCCCCGGTCATGGGTATAGCGGCAGCCCTCGGCGATCATGTAAGCAAAAAGGGGTGCGGCCAGCCGTCCGATGATCCGCAGAATGATGAATTGGGGCAGCAGCTGCAATCCCACATGGTCGCAGGTCATGGCGATCAGGGCCAGAAGCTTCAGCTGATTCCCGGTCAGCCCGGCAAATTTTTTCGTTTGTATCTGCATAGGCACTCCTGTGTGACATTCCGGATAAAAATATGATACCACGTTTTCGCCGGAATTGTCAATCCGGGCGGCAAAAAAGCGCCCCGGCCGGGCGCGGAAAGAAATGAAATGACCCTTGACTGCCATGCCTTGTGATCAGCACGTTTTTTTGCAGCCAAGGGTCATTTCTGTTCGCTCTTATTATCTAACATCTGTTGGTTAACCTCTCTTTCTGCGGATTGACGGGCGTATGCGATCCGTTTTTCTGTTCCGATACCTTATCCATTCTCTGTCTGTCTCTTCCGCGAGACGCGCTTATAAGTCGGAATCGCCGGGGACCTCCCTGCCCGCCTGCATTGGCTCCGTTCTGATTCAGAGCCTTCAAGGATTTACCTGTACATCGGTATCACCTCTTTGTATTTATAAGATAGCATAAATATATCTGCTGTTCAAGACGGAAAATTAGACAATATTACCAACTCGCAGCTGTGGAAAACACAGAATTCCCTTCGACACGGGCGGCCGCGGATTGACAAAGGGAGGGAAGGCTGTTATAATAATTCTGTTCGGCGGCTGTGCGGCCGCTGTTTTTCGTGGTATTTTTGCAGCCGGTATTCCCGGCTGAGCAAGCGCATACAAAGGAGAAATACAATGAAATACGACTTTACTTCCATTCTGGATCGCCGGGGAAAGGACGCCGTCGCCATTGACGCCGTGGGCGCGCCCGGTTCTCCCTATCCCGCGCCCCGGGAGGGATTCGACGTGATCCCCATGTGGGTGGCAGATATGAATTTTCCCGTGGTGCCCACCATTCAGCAGGCCATGATCGAACGGGTGGAGCATCCGGCCTTCGGCTATTTTGACCCCCCTGCGGAATATTACGATTCCATCATCCGCTGGCAGGAAAGCCGCAACGGCGTTACCGGCCTGAAGCCGGAACACATCGGCTACGAAAACGGCGTGCTGGGCGGCGTGATCTCCGCACTGAACGTGCTTTGCTCCAAAGGGGACAACGTGCTGCTCCACAGCCCGACCTACATCGGCTTTACCCACAGCCTGACGGACAATGGCTATCACATTGTCCACTCCCCGCTGACAAAGGACGAGCAGGGTGTCTGGCGGATGGACTTTGCCGACATGGAAAAGAAGATCGTGGAAAATCACATCCACGCCGCCATTTTCTGTTCCCCCCACAACCCCTGCGGCCGGGTCTGGGAGCGCTGGGAGATCGAGCAGGCCATGGCGCTGTACAAAAAGTACGACGTCATGGTGGTTTCCGACGAGATCTGGAGCGACATTCTGCTGACCGGATATTGCCACATTCCCACCCAGTCCGTCAGCGAGGACGCGAGGATGCGCACCGTGGCGCTGTACGCCCCCTCCAAGACCTTCAATCTGGCGGGACTGGTGGGCAGCTACCATATCATCTACAACAGCTGGCTCCGCGATCGCTGCGATAAGGAAGGGTCCCTCAGTCACTACAACGCCATGAACGTCATGAGTATGCACGCCCTGCTGGGCGCTTACAGGCCCGAGGGCTACGAGTGGGTGGAAGAGCTACGGCAGGTCATCACCGGGAATGTGGATTTTGCCTGCGATTATATCGCGAAGCACTTTAACGGCGTGGATGTCAGCCGCCCTCAGGGAACGTACATGCTGTTCCTGGACTGCGAAAAATGGCTGGCAGCCCACGGCAAGACCATGGACGAGCTGCTTGCCGCCGGATGGGACGTGGGCGTTATCTGGCAGGACGGACGGGCGTTCCACGGTCAGACCCACATCCGCATGAACCTCGCGCTGCCCCTGAGCCGGGTGCAGGAGGCTTTCCGGCGGCTGGATACCTACGTTTTCAACGCTTGACATCAACTCCGGGGCGGATTTCAGCCCCGGAGATTTTGCTTTTTGGGGGTAAATTACCCCACTTTACATAGATTTTACAAAGTGCTTATTGTAATTCTTACGGTTTTATCGTACCATCAACAGTGAGATAGAATAAGTATTGGGGGAATCCGAGTGATTTACTGCGTAGAGGACGACGACAGCATCCGGGAGCTGATGCTGTATGCCCTGCGGGCGTCCGGCTTCGAGGCGGAGGGCTTCCGGGACAGTGTGGGACTGTTCGACGCGCTGAGCCACGCCCAGCCTCAGCTCATTATGCTGGATATCATGCTGCCCGGAATGGACGGCATTGAAATTCTCAAAGCCCTCCGGGGCAATCCCACCACCGTCCGCATCCCGGTCATCATTGCTTCCGCCCGTGGGACGGAGTATGACAAGGTGGTGGGGCTGGATCTGGGGGCTGACGATTACCTCGCCAAGCCCTTCGGCATGATGGAGATGGTGTCCCGCATCCGGGCGGTTCTGCGCCGGGCTGCCCCTGCGGCTGCTCCCGGACTGCTGCAAATGGGGAATCTGCGGATGGATTCCGCGTCCCATACGGTCTACGCCGGGGATACCCGGGTGGAGCTGACGCTGAAGGAATTTGAGTTACTGAAGCTCTTTCTGGAGCATCCCGGCCGGGTCTTTACCCGGGATCAGCTGCTGGAACGGATCTGGAGCACGGACTACGTGGGGGAGACCCGGACGGTGGACGTACACATCGGCACCCTGCGCACGAAGCTGGGGCAGTGCGGCGAATACATCCGCACCGTCCGGGGCGTTGGCTACCGGATGGAGGCGTAGGCCATGACGAAGCGGGTTTTTCGCTCGATTTTTCTGGCGTCCCTGGCGGTGCTGCTGGCAGCGGTGGTGCTGATTCTGGGGGCGCTGTACACCTACTTTTCCGACGTTCAGGCGGAGCAGCTGCGATTGCAGACGGCGCTGGTCGCCCACGCGCTGGAAACGGAAGGGGTTTCCTATTTTGACGATCTCGATACCTCCGACCGGCGCATCACATGGATCGCCGCCGACGGCACGGTGCTTTATGACAGCCGCTCCGATTCCGGCGTGATGGAGAATCATCTGGAGCGGGAAGAGGTAAAGGCCGCGCTGGCCACCGGTTCCGGCACCAGCTTCCGCTATTCCGACACGCTGATGGAGCGGTATATTTACACGGCGCAGCGCCTGAGCGACGGCACGGTGCTTCGCCTTTCCGCGGCGCAGAACACGGTGCCCCATCTGGTGCTGGGGGTGGTGAAGCCGATCATTCTGGTCATCGGTATTGCCGTCGCCCTGTCGGCGCTTCTTGCCGGGCAGCTGACGAAAAACATTGTCGCCCCTCTGAACGAGCTGAATCTGGACGACCCCATGTCCAACCGGGAGTACGTCGAAATTCAGCCCCTTCTGCGGCGGCTGGACTCCCAGCAGGTTCAGCTTCGGGCGCAGTCCCAGGAACTGCGGCAGAAGCAGAAGGAATTCAACACCGTCACCCGTTCCTTAAGCGAGGGACTGGTGCTGATGAACAGCAGCGGCACGGTGCTGAGCATCAACCCCGCTGCCACGCGGCTGCTGGAGATCACCCCCAACTGCTTAGGTGCGGATTTTGGCGTCGCCAACCGGAACGCGGCCATTTCCGCACTGGTGGAGAAAGCCCTCACCGGGGAAAAGGCGGAGGAAAACGTGGCTCTGACCGGCGGAGAATATCTCGCCGCCGCAAGTCCGGTCAGATCCGACGGGGCGGTTTCCGGCGTGGTGCTGCTGCTGTTTGACGTGACCCAGAAGCAGAAGGCGGAAGCCCTTCGCCGGGAATTCACCGCCAACGTTTCCCATGAGCTGAAAACCCCGCTCCATGCCATTTCCGGCTACGCCGAGCTGATGAAGGACGGGTTGGTTCCTCCGGAGGACACCCGGCACTTTGCGGAGAAGATCTACAGCGAAGCCCAGCGCATGATCGATCTGGTGGAGGATACCCTGCGCCTGTCCCGGCTGGACGAGGGTGCGGCGGATATGCAGTGGGCGCCCATCGACCTGTACGAAACGGCGAAATCCGCCATGCAGGAGCTGACCGCCCCGGCGGAGCTGAAAAACGTCAGCATTCAGCTGGAAGGGACGAAAACCGTGATTCAGGGGATTCCCCAGCTGGTTTCCGGGATCGTGTTCAACCTCATGGACAACGCCGTCAAGTACAATAAGGACGGCGGGCTGGTCATCGTGCGGCTTGGGGAAGAAAAGGGGCAGGCCGTTCTGACGGTGACAGACACCGGCATCGGCATCAGCCCGGAGCATCAGGAGCGGGTGTTCGAGCGGTTTTACCGGGTGGACAAGAGCCACTCCAAGGAGATCGGCGGCACCGGTCTGGGACTGTCCATCGTCAAGCACGCGGCGCTGATCCTGGGCGCGGCCATCGAGCTGGACAGCACCGTCGGCAAGGGGACGATCGTCACGGTGCGGTTTCCCATGGAAAAAAAGTAGAACGAAGGGAGGGGCGCAGCCCCTCCCGTATTTTCTGCCGGATTTACGCAGATTTTACATTTTTCTGATAATGGATTTGACCTTGCGCTGATAAAATTGAAATATGAAATAATTTAAGATGTGAGAGGTCGAAATCCATGGATATTTTCAACGTTCTGACCATGATCGGTGGGTTGTGCCTGTTTCTGTTCGGCATGAACCTGATGGGAGACGCGCTGGAACGGCGGGCGGGTTCCTCATTGCGGGTGCTTCTGGGGAAGCTCACCACCAACCGGATGCTGGGCTTCCTGACGGGTCTGGCCGTCACGGGCGTCATTCAGTCCTCCTCTGCTACCACGGTCATGGTGGTGGGCTTCGTCAACTCCGGGCTGCTGACCCTGGGACAGGCCATCAACGTCATTATGGGCGCGAACGTTGGCACCACCGTCACCGCATGGATATTGAGCCTCAGCGGCATTGAAAGCGGGAACGTCTTCGTCCGGCTGCTGAAGCCCAGCTCTTTTACCCCCATTCTTGCTCTGGTGGGCATTGTGTACTACATGTTCATGAAGGACGGCAAGAAGAAGGACACCGGCATGATCTTTCTGGGGTTTGCGACCCTGATGTTCGGCATGGAGACCATGTCCGGCGCGGTCAGCAGCCTGAAAAATGTGCCGGAATTCCGGCAGATGTTCCTGATGTTCACGAACCCTATTCTGGGCGTTCTCGTGGGCGCGGTGCTCACCGGAATCATCCAGTCCTCGTCGGCGTCCGTGGGCATTTTGCAGGCGCTGTCCTCCACCGGCTCCGTGACCTACGCCGCCGCCATCCCCATTATCATGGGTCAGAACATCGGCACCTGCGTCACCGCGCTGCTGTCCAGCGTGGGCACCACCAAAAACGCCCGGCGGGCGGCGGTGGTGCATCTGATGTTCAACATCATCGGCACCATTGTGTGCCTGACCCTCTTTGTGCTGGCGGACGCCCTGTTCTCCCCGGCCATTCTGGGAGAAAGCGCTTCCTATCTGGGCATCGCCATCTGCCACACGGTCTTCAACGTCATCTGCACAACCCTGATGCTGCCCGCGGCAGGTCTGCTGGAAAAGCTGGTGTGCAGGATCGTCCCCGACGGGAAGCAGCCGGAAGCGGTCTGTGAGCTGGACGAACGCCTGCTGACCACCCCCTCCATCGCGCTGGAGCGCTGCCGTGTGGTCACCAATGAAATGGCGGACGTGGCTGCCGTGACCCTGCGGGATGCCGCCGCCGCCCTCCAGAACTACACGCCGGAGCTTGCCCAGGCCGTGCGGGAAGGGGAGAGCAAGACCGACCATTACGAGGACATTCTGGGCACGTATCTCGTCAAGCTCAGCGCCCTGAAGATCAGCGAAAACGACAGCAGCGAAGCCGCCATGCTTCTGAAAGCCCTCAGCGATTTTGAGCGCATCGGAGACCACGCCCTGAATCTGGTAGAGTCCGCCGAGGAACTGAAAAGCAAGAATCTGGCGCTGTCCGACGCCGCCCGTCACGAGCTGACCGTTCTGCTGCGGGCTGTGGACGAGATCGTGGACATGACCTTTCAGGCGTTCCGGGACGACGATCTGGAAAAAGCCTACCGGGTGGAGCCGCTGGAACAGGTCATTGACGATCTGAAGGAGAAAATGCGCATCCACCACATTCTGCGGATGCAGCAGGGCAGCTGCAGCATTGAGTCCGGATTTGTCTGGTCGGATCTGCTGACCGCGCTGGAACGGGTGGGCGACCACTGCTCCAACATCGCCGGGTGCATCATCGACCTGCACCACCACAACATGAACACCCACGAGGCCATCCGCTCCGCCCGGATGGAGAACGAGAATTTTGACGACGAATACAAGGCGTATGCCGTGAAATACAGTCTGAAATAATTGAAAAAGTGTGAAAAACGCCCGGCAGGAATCTATTTCCTGCCGGGCGTTTTGCTGTCTCATTTCTTCCACTTTTCGATCAGACTGATGATTTGCCCCGTAAGCTTGGCGTTGTCTTTGTTGGTATTCCCGCGGCGGGTCTTGACCAGCGCAAGAAGCGCTTCCGCAGCCGCGACCATGTCCTCATAAATCTGCTTCGCCCGCTGGGTGCCCTTGAAGACGGCCGCCCGGTCGATCTTCACGCCCTCGGTGTAGGTCGTGAGCTTGCCGGTGATCAGGTCGTATTCCGTGCCGCTGTAGGGGGCGTCGGCATGGTAGCCCATGGACTTCAGGGTCGCGCAGAAGGCTTTGCAGCTGCCGTCGTCGCCGTGGTTCACAAACACCATCTTGGGCTTTTCCCGGAAACCTGCCAGCCAGGCAAGCAAGCCCTCTTTGTCCGCGTGGCCGGAGGTGCCGTGGAGCATGGCGATCTCCGCGTTCACCGCAATATCCTCGCCGAAAAGCTTTACGGATTTTGCCCCGTTTTCCAGCTTCCAGCCGAGAGAGCCCTCCGCCTGATAGCCTACGAACAGGATGATGTTTTCCTTGCGCCAGAGGTTGTGCTTCAGGTGGTGGCGGATTCTGCCCGCCTCGCACATGCCGCTGGCGGAGAGAATGACCTTGGGCTGGGGGTCGGTATTGATGAGCTTGGATTCGTCGGAGGAAACGGCCAGCTTCAATCCGTCAAACCAGATGGGGTTGACGCCCTGCTTCAGAATGGCCTGCGTCTCGTCGTCAAAGTCCGTGGGGTCACATTGCAGGAAAATTCCCGTCGCTTCCACGGCCAGCGGGGAGTCCACGTACACCGGGAAATGGTCGTGTCCCGTCACCAGACCCCGCTGCTTGATCTCCCGGATGGCGTAGAGCATTTCCTGCGTCCGCCCCACGGCAAAGGCGGGGATGACCAGATTGCCGCCCCGGTCCAGCGCCCGCTGGATGCAGGCGGCCAGCTCGCCCACCACGTCGCCCCGCTCCTTGGGGTGCAGGCGGTCGCCGTAGGTGGATTCGATGACCAGATATTCCGTCTCCGCAACAGGCTGGGGGTCGCGGAGCAGGGGCTGATTGACGTTGCCCACGTCGCCGCTGAACACGATCTTCCGGGTCTGCTGCCCCTCCGTCAGCCACATTTCGATGGCGGCGGAACCCAGCAGATGGCCGATGTCCGTCATGCGGATGATAATGCCCTCCGCGGCCTGAACGGCGGCGTTATACTGGCAGGGGCGGAGCAGCCGGAGAGCCGCCGCCGCGTCGTTGGTGTCGTATACCGGCTCCACGGCCCGTTCCCCGGCGCGCTCGGCCTTGCGGGTGCGCCACTGGGCTTCCGATTCCTGAATGTGCGCCGAGTCCATGAGCATGATGCGGCATAGATTGCAGGTGGCCTCCGTGGCGTAGATCTGCCCCCGGAACCCGTCCTTGCACAGCTTGGGGAGCATACCGGAATGGTCGATATGGGCGTGGGTCAGGAACACCGCCTCGATGGCATTCGCCGGGACGGGCAGCGGGACATTCTGGAAAATGTCCTCCCCCTGCTCCATACCGCAGTCCACCAGATAGTACCGGCCGTTCACTTCCAGCAGCGTACAGCTGCCGGTGACTTCATGGGTCGCGCCGATGAATTGAACTTTCATGTCTGCACCTCCAGGATTCACGTCTGAACATACTATACCACAATTCGCCGCGCAGTGCAAGGTTTTGACTTTTTTGAATACGAAAACGCGCCCGGTTCTTTGCAGAATCGGGCGTGTTTTGAATCAATCTTAATACTCGGTGGGCTTGATGTGCCAGATCTCCTCGGCGTACTGACGGATGGTGCGGTCGGAAGAGAACTTGGCGGCGGAGGCCACGTTCATCAGGCACTTGCGGCCGAAGGCAATGCGGTCGGCATAGTCCCGGTTGGCCTGGAGCTTGGTGTCGAAGTAGGAAGCGTAGTCCAGCAGCAGGAAGTAATGGTCGGCCTGATGCCAGTCGGTGCCGTCCAGCAGAGAATGGAACAGCTCCTTCTGGGCGTCGTCCGTGGGCACGGTGCCGTCCACCAGCGTGTTGATGGCGCGGCGCAGGTCGGCGTTGGAGTCGTAAATGCTCCGGGCGTGGTAGGTGGGCTTCACGGCATTGATCTCATCTACGGTGTGGCCGAAGATATACTCGTTCTCCCGGCCGGCCTCCTGGGCGATCTCCACATTGGCGCCGTCCAGCGTACCCAGGGTTACGGCGCCGTTGAGCATCAGTTTCATGTTGCCGGTGCCGGAGGCTTCCGTACCGGCAGGGGAGATCTGCTCGGAAATGTCGGCGGCGGGGATGATATGCTCGGCGTAGGAGCAGTTGTAGTTCTGAACGAATACCACTTTCAGCTTGTCGGCCACGGCGGGGTCGTTGTTGATCATCTTCGCGACCCGGTTGATATAGCGGATGATGGCCTTGGCACGGGCGTAGCCGGGGGCGGACTTGGCGCCGAAGAGGTAAACCGTGGGATGGAAGTCCGGCAGACGGCCTTCCTTCAGCCGGAAGTAGATGTCCACAATGGACAGAATGTTCATCAGCTGGCGCTTGTACTCGTGCAGACGCTTGACCTGCACGTCGAAGATGAAGTCGGGGTTCAGCGTCACGCCCTCGTGCTTGGCGATGACGGCGCACAGCTGCTCCTTCTTCAGGTGCTTGATATCGTTGAATTCCACGATGGTCTCGTCGTAAATCTGATTTTTCAGCTCGCCGATGAGGTCGAGGTTTTTCAGGAAGTCGCCGCCCACCTTTTCCCGCAGCATGGCGGTCAGCTCGGGGTTGCACAGACCCAGCCAGCGGCGGGGGGTGATGCCGTTGGTCTTATTCTGGAACCGCTCGGGGAAGGCGTAGTACCAGTCCTTGAAGCAGTCGTCCTTCAGAATCTGGGTGTGGATCTCCGCCACGCCGTTGATATAGGAGCCGACGTAAATGGACAGGTTCGCCATGTGGGCGGTGTTGTCCTTCACGATGAACAGACCCGGATGCTCCCACTTGAGCTTCTGGTCAATGCGGCAGATGATGTCCACGATCTCGGGAACCACGCTGCGCATCAGATCCAGCGGCCACTTTTCCAGCGCCTCGCCCATGACGGTGTGGTTGGTGTAGGAGAAGGTCTTCTGGGCGACGTTAAAGGCGTCGTCAAAGCTCATGCCCTCCAGCATCAGCAGACGGATCAGCTCGGGGATGGACATGGCGGGATGGGTGTCGTTGAGCTGCACCGCGTAGAACTCGGCAAAGCGGCTCAGATCATCGCCATGGGCAATTTTGAAGGTGCGCAGCATATCCTGCAGGGACGCAGACGACAGCACATACTGCTGCTTGATGCGCAGGCGCTTGCCCTCCCATGTGGAGTCGTTGGGGTACAGGACGCGGGTGATGTCCTCGGCCTTGTTCTTGGCGTCCAGCGCCCGCAGATAGTCCTGATTGTTGAAGGCGTTGAAGTCCAGCTCCTCCTCGGCCTCGCACTGCCACAGGCGCAGTGTGCCCACGTTCTCGGTGCCGTAGCCGATGACGGGAACGTCGTAGGGAACGGCCAGAACGGTATGGTCGGGGAACTTGACCTTCACGGTGTGGTTATAGCGGCGGAAGGACCAGGGGTCGCCGAACTTTGTCCAGTCGTCGGCGTTCTCCACCTGACTGCCGTCGGCGTCAAAGCTCTGCTTGAACAGACCGAACTTGTAGCGCAGGCCGTAGCCGGACAGGGGAATATCGGTGGAAGCAGCGCTGTCCAGGAAGCAGGCCGCCAGACGGCCAAGACCGCCGTTGCCCAGAGCGTCGTCCTCGATGTCCTCGAGAATCGCCAGGTCAACCCCGTGCTCGGCAAACAGCTCCTTCATCTCGTCCAGAATTCCCAGATTAAACAGGTTGGAATACACCAGACGGCCGATCAGGTACTCGGCAGAGATGTAATACGCCTTGCGATTGGGCATACGGGTCTTCTTGGAATGGCTCCAATCGTCGGAAATGGCCATCATAACAGCCTGACCCAGCGCTTCATGCAGCTCCTGAGGGGTCGCCTCCTGCAAAGAAACGTCGTAGGTGTACTTGAGCTGTGCCTCCGTCCATTTCAGGATGTTCAGACAGTTGTTGTTCATGTTAGCTCTCCATTCTTAAAGTGGGTGCGCCGCTGTGGCTTTGTGATACGGTTTCGTCCAGACCAACTTCTGATAGTATATCATATTCCGATCAGCATGTCCAGTTGAAACCGACCCGAAAACGGCAAACAGGAAACTTTTTGCCGGCATCCGTCTGAGCGTGGGTACTCCGGACGAAATCCGGGGGAAGACGCCCCTGCGGCGGTGGAAAAACGGCAGTTTCGGAAAATTGAAACGTTTCCAATTCTTGCAGATTCCTATTTAGAATAATACTATTTTCCCATTTTGTCAAGTAAAACCGGATGTAATATCAGGCATAACATTTTTTTGCCGGGTTTTATGGATTCTGCCCGTTTTGGAAGGCCCCTATACCCCGCCCCCCGGCAATGTTAAAGGCACGTTCACATTTCGTCTATTTACTTTTCCCCGGAAGAATGGTATAATGAAAAACCATAGCGGAAAGGAGGCGGTTGTTTGAGCCGGTTTTTGGATGAATTAAAGGACTTCTGGAAAAAAGGCGACATATTTCTGCTGATCCTGTGCCTGATCGTGTCCGGTTTTGGCTGCGTTTTTATTGCCAGCGCCACTTCCGCCGACAAGTTTGGCGGCAATCTCAAATATATTATCATTCAGCTGGCGGCTACCGGTCTGGGCGTCATGATGTACGCGCTGGTGTCCTCCATTGATCTGGACTTTCTCTCGGAACACCGGATGGTGATGGTGGCTTTCAACTGTGCGCTGCTTCTCATGCTGATAAGCCCCCTGGGAACCGACCACGGCTCCGGTAACCGAAGCTGGATCAACCTGGGCTTTATCAGCGTTCAGCCCGCCGAGGTCTGCAAGATCACCTATGTCGTTATTATGGCCTCGGTCATGTCGGCGCACCAGAACCGAATATCCAGCCTGCCGTCTATTATGCACATGTGCCTTCATCTGGGACTGCTGGTGGGACTGAACATGGTGCTGTCCGGCGACGCGGGCGTTTCCCTGATCTTCGTGTTTATCTTCATCGGCATGGCCTTCGGCGGCGGCGTCAGCCTGTGGTGGTTTGCTTTGGCCATCGGCCTGATCGCGGCGGCGTTCCCGATCCTGTGGCAGTTCCTCGGCGAGTACCAGCAGAACCGGTTCCTGATCCTGTTTGACGACACCATCGACCCCACGGGCATCAACGAGCGCTACCACTCCATGATGAACCTGCGCTCCCTCACCGGCGGCGGCCTGACGGGACAGGGACTGTTCAACGGCAACCGTACCCAGAGCGGCAGCCTGTTCGCCCAGCACACGGACTATATTTTCTCGTCCATGGGCGAGGAGCTGGGCTTCGTGGGGTGCCTTGCGATCATGATCATGGAAATGGCCATCATCGCCCGGTGCATCTATGTGGGCATGCACTGTCAGGATTATATGCGCCGGCTGGTATGCTACGGCGCCGCGTCGGCGCTGATGTTCCAGGTGATGATCAACACCGGTATGTGCATCGGCGTCATGCCCGTTATCGGCCTGACCCTGCCGTTGATCAGCTACGGCGGTTCTTCGGTGGTTACGATCTACGCCATGCTCGGCCTTGTCTCCGGTGCCCACGCGCGACCACAAAGTCTGAGCCATGAACGATACGTGCAGCCATACAGGTAAACAAGCCTCATGCGCCCCGTCCTTTTCAGGGCGGGGCGCAAAGGCGCAAAAAAGAAAATTCCGGAAAAAGTGGTTGACTTTCCGGAAAAACGTGGTATAATAAGCTCTGCTTCGGTATGGAGGCATAGCTCAGCTGGTTAGAGCGCATGCTTCACACGCATGAGGTCACAGGTTCGAGTCCTGTTGTCTCCACCAGGTATTATATAGAGGATTTGTGTAACGGTAGCACACCGGACTCTGACTCCGTTTGCGGGGGTTCGAATCCCTCATCCTCTGCCAGGTCCACTGTAGTCGCAAGATTACAGTGGACTTTTTTTTGCATCAAGGGCGCTCCGCTTTCATCGGAGCGCCCTTGATGCTTCATTTGATTGCCGCGCTGTTGTTCAGCAGCAGCGTGCTGTAGAGAAACAGCACGTCCTGGCCGTGGAAGTCCAGGAATTTTCCCAGATAGTCGCTTCGGATGTACCGAAGGTCTACCAGTGTCACTCTGGCGTAGTCGTTTACCAGCAGCGGAACCATGCTGCTTCCGAAGGAATCCCGGAATACGATCAGCTCCCGGCTGGTGGCCGCGTTGGGGTTTTCGATGGTCAGCAGACTCCGGGCACCGGAGAGATACACGTCGTACAGGTCTTTGCTGTCTAACTTGGTCATGTCGTAGACAGCGGTGGTTTCTCCCGTTTCGTAGTCGTACACCCGGCAGTCGCCCAGCAGGTCGCTTTTCAGCAGGTACATGGTATCCGGCTGCATAGGCAGCGCTGCCTGACCGTAGTACACGCCGTAGAAGGGCTTTTCCAGCGGGGTGACGGTGTAATCCTCCTGCCGGGGAGAGGACACCCCCAGCGCCTGACACAGCGCCTGTGCCGCCGGGAGCAGCCGCTCCTGCCGCCAATGGGTATCGGTGCGGTAATAGTCCTGAATGGACAGGCTGTCCGTCAGGCGGATGGGAGTCGCCCAGGGCATTCCACCCTCCACCAAGGAAAAGAGCCGGTCATAGTCCAGGGACAGCTGCCCGGCGGACTGCGCCAGATAGTAGCCCTTGTCCGGGACGATGGCAAGGTAAATTCTGGAATCGGTAGAAGAAAGGTAAGTTTCGTATACGCTGCTGAACCGCTCCAGTGCGTGGCTGACCGAGGCTTCGCTCAGGGGATATTCCTGTGCCGCGGCATAGCCTTGGGAAATATAAATGCCGCTTTTGTCGCTTTGCCGCAGGACGAAGCGGTGGAACAGGGATTTCGCCTCGCGGAAAGTATCCCGCAGGGGGAACTGATCCAGACTGGCGTCCTCAAAATCCGTCATGAAGCTGCCGTCCAGCAGCGCCTTTGCCTGAATGGCGGGCTTCTGTGCCAATTGGCGGCGCTCCGCGACGGAAATGTCCCGGCTGGGCGCCAGCCATGCCCACACAGCCAGCACCGCCCAGACAGCCGCCACGGTGATCGCGCAAATTCGATTTTTCATACTGCAGCCCCCTTAAAACCGGAAATACAGGAACGGGCTGAAGGAGCCGTCCACCAGATAGGCCGTGCAGACGATCAGCAGCGCCAGCATTGCCGCGGCTTCCAGCACGACGCCCGCCTTCGTTCCGTCCATGCGCCGCGCCGCGTTTTTCACCACTGGCGTGGAGCCGAGAATGCCCAGCACGAACAGGACGGCGTAGCTTTTGAGATAATACAGCGTTTCGGCGGAGGTCAGGCTCAGGCTGCCGAAGCCGAACAGTCCGGCAAAGTCCTGCCCCGCCTGGGCAAGACTGTCCGCGTTGAACAGGACGAAACTGAGGACTACCGCCAGCAGCACATAGCCATGGCGCAGGACGCCCGGCAGCCTTTGCAGGACGGGAATCCACTTTTCCGCCAGCAGCAGCGCGGCAAACAGCAGCCCCCACAGCACGAAATTCCACGCCGCGCCGTGCCACAGCCCCGTAAGCATCCACACGGTGAGGATGTTCAGAACCCACCGCCAGCGGCTGACCCGGCTGCCGCCCATGGGGATATACACATAGTCCCGGAACCAGCTGCCAAGGCTGATATGCCACCGCCGCCAGAACTCCGTGACGCTTCTGGAGAGATAGGGATAGTTAAAATTCTCTACAAAATGGAACCCCAGCACCCGCCCCAGGCCGATGGCCATGTCGGAATAGCCGGAAAAGTCGAAGTAAATGTTCAGGGCAAAGGCCACGGCGTACATCCAGTAAAACAGGACGGATTTTTCGCCGCTCTGTCGGAACAGCCGGATCAGCAGGGCAAAGTTATCCGCAAGGATGACCTTTTTCCCCAGCCCTACCAGAAACCGCCGCAGACCCACCGCCGCGTTTTCCCAGCTGTGCTCCCGGTGCTCCAGCTCCCGTGCGATGTCCGCATAGCGGACGATGGGGCCTGCAATCAGCTGAGGAAACAGGGCGACATACGCGCCGAAGTTGATGAGGTTCTTCTGTGCCGGGACGCTGCCGCGATAGACGTCGATGGTGTAGCTCAGGCACTGGAAGGTGTAAAAGCTGATGCCGACGGGCAGCGCAAGATGAAGCAGCGGAATTTTCAGGCCGGTGACGGCGTTCAGACTGCCGATGAAGAAGTCCGCGTACTTGAAAACCCCCAGCAGCCCCACGCTGATGACGATGGACGCCAGCAGCCAGAGCTTTTTCCGCTTCCGGGAGCGCCCGATGCCCAGGCCGCAGACGTAGCACAGCAGGATGGTGAACACCATCAGGGGCAGCAGCCGCAGCTCCCCCCAGCCGTAAAAAATCAGGCTGGCAAGGAGCAGAACGGCGTTTTTCCCCTTCCGGGGCGTGAGAAAATACACCGCCAGCACCGCCGGGAGGAAATAATATAGGAAGGGAATGCTTGAAAAAACCATAGGCGTGTTCGCTCCTGAGAACTCTTATAAAAATGGCAGCGATTCCATCGCTGCCATTTGGGAAACTTTAAATCACAAATTCGGGTTCGCCGACGACCTTGCCGAAGGCGTCCACAAAGGACTGGGCGGTGAGGTCGTAGCTGGTGTCCAGCATAATGAGCATCACCACGTCACGGTAGCCGGTGACCAGCATGTCGTCCGCTTCCACGCAGACCCACTTGCGGGGGTTGATGCCGGACTTCATGGCTTCGGCGACGGACTTGATGTCCTCACCCGGCGCGACCCGCACCATGACCATGGAAAAGGCGATGGAGCCGATCATCGGCTCGAACACCGCGGCCTCCGTCAGTACGCCGGCGTTGTCCAGACCGGTGCTGCTCTTGATGGCCCACTGCCCTTCCTCGCTGGTGTCGGTGAGGTCGATGGTCTCGACGCCGCCGTCGAACTCCACCGGCTGCTGGGCAACGATTTCGTTCAGCAGTTCCTCCATGGTTCCCTCCACCTTGTCGGGGGAGGTGGTTTCCGTGGGCTTGGATCCGGCACAGCCGGAAAGCAGGGACAGCGCCATGGCTGCCGCCAGAATTGCAGTTAAAACTTTTTTCATGTTTCATTTCCTCCTGAAATTATTTCGGGTAAATCGTTTCTTCCAATAAGCATGCCCCAAAAACAGCAGGAGCATACCGGCGGCCGCGCCGCAGCTGTCAATGCACACGTCCCGGATGCCGGGGCTGCGGCCGGGGACGAAGATCTGGATGGTCTCGTCGATGCAGGCAGCGGCCACGCCCAGCGCGAACGCCGGAAGCCGCTTTTTCCCCAGCATCCCGAACAGCCACCCAAGCAGCAGTCCCAACGCGCCGAACTCGGCAAAGTGGGCAAATTTCCGCAGCAGGCCGTCGCCGCCGGAGGGAACCGCTTCGCCGGGAGTGAACACGCCGTCCAGCAGCGCCTTCAGCGTGCCGCTGATCTGTCCGGAGACTTCCGCCGGGAGCAGGGAATTGCCCCAGATAAAGACCAGATTGCAAAGCAGAAGCACAGTACACAGCGTCATGCGGCGCTTTGTGCGCTTCACGCCAGAACCCCCAGATGCTCCAGCAGGATCTTCACGCCCAGCAGAATCAGAATGACGCCGCCGGCAAACTCGGCCTTTTTCTCATACCGGCTGCCGAACACGTTGCCGATCTTCACGCCCAGAGCGGACAGCAGGCAGGTGCAGATGCCGATAAACGCCGCCGCCAGCCAGATGTTCACGCTGCCGACCATGGCAAGGGAAATGCCGACGGCCAGCGCGTCTATGGAAGTCGCCACGGCCATGAGAAACATGGTCCTGACGGACAGGTCGGCGTCCTTTTCCGGGTCGTCGCCGGATTCGTCTTCCTTCTCCAGCGCTTCCTTCAGCATGTTGATGCCGATGATGACCAGCAGACCGAAGGCGACCCAGTGGTCGAACGCTTCAATGGCTTCGGCAAACAGCGAGCCAAGGAAAAAGCCGGTCACGGGCATCAGCATCTGGAAGCCGCCGAACCAGAGTCCGCAGGTCGCTTCCGCCTTCAGCGTTGCCTTTTTCATGGCAAGGCCCTTGCATACGGACACTGCGAAAGCGTCCATGCTCAGTCCCACCGCCAGCAAGAACAGTTCTCCGATTCCCATAAAAAATCCTCCGTACTGAATACATGTCAGCACAGAAGACGCGAAGAGACTGTGCCGGCCTGCAAAAGTCTCGTCATTTCAGGCTGAACCGGGGCCTCACCAGTATGTCGATTCAGTCCCGCGTTGTGCGCCGACCACTCCCTCTTCACGGCGCATTATAACAAAGATTCCTCCGCTCGTCAAGGCGAAGCGGAGGAATACACAGTTATTTTACAAATGGCTCATTGCCCATTCCACGACCAGCACCGCGGCGCTGCTGCTGAGGGCGACCACGATCAGACTCTTGCCCCGGTAGGCCAGAATCACCGCCACCACCAGCGCCGCCGCGCCGCTTAAGATAGAAGCGGTGCTGCTGAGGATGGAGGGGAACGTCATGGCCGTCAGGCAGCAATAGGGAACGTAGTACAAAAACGAGCGCAAAAAACGGCTCCTAATGGGCTTGCGGAAAATCGTCATGGGCAGGACGCGGATGAGGTAGGTCGTCAGCGCCATGGCGAGGATGTACAGATAAATGTTCATGCCGCTTCCCTCTCTTCCTTCACCGGGAACAGCGCGGCGCAGATGGCGGCGGCTGCCACGGTGCAGATCACGATGGACAGTCCCGGGGAAACGGTTTTCAGCCCCGGCGTCCAGGAAAACAGGCTGCTGAAGATCAGCGCCAGCACCACCGCAACAAAAATGTCCCGGTTCTTCTTCGCGGGGGGTACCACGATGGCGATGAACATGCCGTAGAGCATGACCCCCAGCGCCGTCCGGATGGAGAGCGGCAGGATCGACCCGGCCAGTGCGCCGCACAGCGTCCCCAGCGTCCAGCCGATAAAGGGCAGCGTCCCCAGCCCCAGCAGGAACGGCACCGTCAGGGGTGCTTCCCGCGCCATGGCGAGGGCGAAAATTTCATCCGTATTGAAAAACGCGATCAGAAGCCGGGGCAACAGGCCGATCTTCTCGCCCATCCGCTGGCTCAGCGCCAGACTCATCAGGGCGTAGCGGCTGTTGATGACCAGCTGCGTCAGCACCATTTCCCACAGCGTGGCGGCGGCGACGATGAGGGTCAGCCCCGCGAACTGCCCCGCGCTGGTCAGATTCGTGGCGGAGATCAGCACCGCGTCCAGCGTTTTCAAGCCCTGCGACACGGCCATAGCACCGAAGCCGAAGCTCACCGAAAAATATCCCATCCCCACAGGCAATCCACGGTTGACGCCCACGCGGTATTCATTGTTGTTCATAAATAACACTTCTCTATGTCTCTTTTTTCCGGCAAACGTCGCCGGATGGTCAGCGGACGCCCTGATATTCCATCAGCTCCAGAACGTCCTGTCCCCGCTTGGTCAGCGCCATGCTGCCCCGGACGGGGCTGGCATCATAGGCGGGGGTATGGTAATCTTTCAGGGGCTTGTCATAGTCCAGGGAGATGAGGCCCTTTTTCTCCAGGCATTGCAGCAGAATCTCTTTTCCCGGCTCCTCCGGGAAAACCGGCGCTTCTTTTTCCTGAATCACAGGCAAAAAGGCGCACTCGCCCAGTCGGCGCAGAAAGCCGATCTCTTCTTCCGTAAGCTCCAGCTCCAGGCCGCACCCGGAGCAGCCGCCGCAGCCCCCGCTGCATCCGCCGCAGGATTCACATTTGCTCATAATCGGTGTCCTCCCGTTTCTTTCAGGGTATCATAGCAGATGGGCGGCGAAATGTCAAATTGCGACCCGTCTGAAAATTTCTGCCCATTCGACGCAAAATGCGTTTTCCCTTGCGCTTTTCCCGAAATTAGGGTATACTAGAGGCACAGAAAAATACCAAGGAGGAATTGTTATGTCCGTCATGCACATTACGAAGGCCAATTACGACGAGCTGGTGAAAAACAGCGATAAGCCCGTGCTGCTGGATTTCTGGGCGCCCTGGTGCGGCCCGTGCCGGATGGTCGGCCCCATTGTGGAGGAGATCGCTCAGGAGCGGGAGGATATCGCCGTGGGCAAGATCAACGTGGACGAGGAAGTGGAGCTTGCCATGGAATTCGGCGTCGCCAGCATCCCCACGCTGGTGGTCGTGGAACGCGGCAAGGTCATGAACAAGGCCATCGGCTACATGCCGAAGGCAGAGATCGAGGAACTGCTGGGCTGACACGGCAGAACCCATAGGAACGTTCAGGCGGCGCTTTTAAGCGCCGCCTGAATTTTTTACTTTTTGTGCTGGTAATAGTACTGCTTGATGGCTTGGAACGACTCGTCGCTGATGACGTGCTCGATCCGGCACGCGTCGTCGGTGGCGGTCCTTTCGTCCACACCCAGACGGATCAGCAGCTCCGAGAGCACCGTGTGGCGCTCGTAGATCGTCTCCGCCAGCTTTTTCCCGGAATCCGTCAGCGTGATCGCGCCGTCTTTTTCCATGAGGATATACCCGCCCTCCCGGAGAATGCCCATCGCGCGGGAAACGCTGGGCTTGGAATACCCCAGATATTCGCTGACGTCAATGGAGCGGACATACCCGCTTTTCTTCGCCAAAACCAGTATAGCCTCAAGATACATTTCACCCGATTCCCGGACAGTCATTCGGCTCATCTCCTTTTTATAAGGATATCACACTTTCCCGCTGAATGCAAGCGGCGGATTTCCGGGAAAAGGGAAGTCCCATGGGACGTTCGGGGTGAACTGTAAAATGTTCACAAATTTTCGCTGGTTTTTTCTACGTTTTGCCGAGGTAGTTCTGCTCATTTTCGGTTGATGGCCAGCAGGACGGCGCCAAAATACTTGCGTTTGCGGAGGAAATCCGCAAGGCTGCTGCCGTAATTGTCCGCGCCGGTGGAGTTGCGGTAGGTGTTGTAGCCGACGAAGCCCTTCTCCGTGTGGTGCAGCGCCACGAAGTGCGCGCCGAAGCGGTATTTATTCCGCCAGTGGTAGAACAGGATGCAGGCGTCCGCGTTTTTTGCCGCCTCGTCAAAGCGCTTGGTGTCCACAATGACTTTCACGGGGAAGCCCCACTTCCGGAAGCACACCGCAGGCCCCCAGAAGGAGGTGCCGGTGTTGCCGTGGATCAGGGGCAGCTGCCATTCGTAGTAGCGGATCAGCGCCGGGATGTCCGTTTTGTACCCCAGAATTTGCAGGGCGTTCCAGGTGGCGACCCATCCGCATCCAACGTCCGCCGAGGCACGCAGGCCATAGCGGTACTGTTCCTTGGGAATGTCGTGCTGATTGTAGATAAAGTCGTTCATAGCTGCTGCTCCGTGACCGGGTGCTCCGCAATGTAATCGTCCAGAATGCCCGCCGCAGTCATGACCATATGGGCGCAGGGGCGGGTCTTGTAAAATTCCGCCGTGCGGGGCGTGGGGTTGGGGTCGGATGGCGGATTGTCCAGAATCTCCCGGCAGATAATGCTGCCGATCTTCTCCCGGAACTGCCCCGCAAGGTTCTGCACCAGCTGGTAATGGGCTTTTTTCTTCACGTCGTTCTCGCCGGGGTCATCATAGCCGTACAGAAGCCCCGCCACCATCAGCATCCCGCTGACCGCACCGCAGACCTCCCGCATCCGCCCCATGCCGCCGCCGAAGGAGGACGCCAGCTTCGCCGCGAAGCTCTTTTCAAGCCCCGTTACGTCGCCGAAGGCCTCCAGCACCGCCTGGGCGCAGTTGCTGTCGGATAAAAAGAGCTCCGCCGCCAATTCCCTGTGATCCATCGCTGTTTCCTCCGTATATTTGATAGAACCAGTTTACCGGGAGAAGGGACAAATGTCAAGCCGGGATTCGCGCACAGATGGGCGACATGTGCCGGATTCGCCGAAATGGAATGGTAGGGTTCGCTTCTGATTTGGAAGATTATACAAAAAACGCGGATGCACCGAAAAAGCTATTGACAATCGGAAACCGCGATGCTAGGATACACTCAAAATTGAATCGCTTGATAGAGGCGCGGTACTCATCAGTACCCTCCGGCAAGGTCGTGCAGCCGCCGAAGGAGAAAGGGATTACCGCCGAAGTGTGGGAAATCTGCCCGGGTTTTTCATGCTGGGTCGTCAGAGAACATCTGTCGGACTGTCACAAAAAATCTTTGTGAAGCGCTATCATTGGCTGTTCGGATCACTCCTTTCTTTTTGTGGGGTCTCCGCATTTCCATGGACCGCTTTCCAAAGCGGTTCATTTTTTAATGCAAAAAAGAAAGGTCGATCCCAAAATGAAGAAGTTCGTATCCGTTATCCTGTCCCTGCTCATGATTCTGTCCATGACCGCCTGTGGAAGCTCTGCTTCCGATGCCCCTGCCGCTTCCGCCGCACCCACTGCGGCCAGTTCCGTGGTTCTCTCCGGCGTGGAGGACGGCGTGCTCACCGTGGGCATGGAGTGTGCCTACGCCCCCTACAACTGGACCCAGATGGACGACTCCAACGGCGCTGTTCCCATCGCCAACAACCCCGGCGCTTATGCCAACGGCTATGACGTCATGATCGCCAAGAAGATCTGCGAGGCCAACGGCTGGGAGCTGGAGATTATGGCCATCGGCTGGGACGGTCTGGTTCCCGCGCTGAACGCCGGTCAGCTGGACGCCGTCATTGCCGGTCAGTCCATGACCGAGACGCGGCTTCAGGAAGTGGACATGGCAGGCCCTTACTTCTACGCTTCCATCGTCTGCGTCACCCGGAAGGATAGCCCCTTGGCCTCCGCCACCGGCATTTCCCAGCTTTCCGGCTCCTGCACCGCTCAGACCGGCACCATCTGGTATGACACCTGCCTGCCCCAGATCGAGGGCGCGCAGCTGATGCCCGCTTCCGAAACGGCTCCGGCCATGGTCATGGCCGTCACCTCCGGCACTGTGGATTACATCTGCACCGATATGCCCACCGCTATGGGCGCCTGCGCCACCTACGACAATCTGGTGATTCTGGACTTCTCCGGCAGCGAGGACAATTTTCAGGTAGACGCCGGTGAGATCAACATCGGTATCTCCGTGGTCAAGGGCAACACCACCCTGCTGGATGCCATGAATGCGGTCCTCAGCGGAATGACCGTGGAGGACATGAACCAGATCATGAACGAGGCGATTGCCGTTCAGCCCGCGATCTGAGGTGCCTCATGGATAAGCTTGCAAAACTCACGACCGACATCGGGAAGCTGTGGGAGACGTATTCCGGCGCTTATTTTACCGGTATCCGGAACACGCTGGTTCTGGCGGTGGTCGCGACCCTGATCGGCTGCGTGATCGGTCTGCTGTGCGGCATTCTCAACACTATTCCCTACACCCGGCAGGATCCGCCGGTCAAGCGCTTCTTCCTGAAGCTGCTGCGAGCGCTGATCCGGATTTACGTGGAGGTGTTCCGGGGAACGCCCATGGTCTTACAGGCGGTGTTCATCTTCTACGGCCTGCCCTACTTCACCGACGGCGCGGTGGCCTTCAAGGGAATGGGCGGCATCTGGGTGGCAGCCATCATCGTGGTGTCCATCAACACCGGCGCGTACATGGCCGAATCCGTCCGGGGCGGCATTATTTCCATTGACCCCGGCCAGACCGAGGGCGCGAAGGCCATCGGTATGACCCATGTGCAGACCATGGTGAACGTCATCATGCCTCAGGCGCTGCGGAACATCATCCCCCAGATCGGCAACAACTTTATTATCAACATCAAGGACACCTCCGTGATGTTCGTTATCGGCTTCGTGGAGTTTTTCGCCACCCATCGGAACATTGTGGGCGTCAATCTGCTGTATTTTCCCTCAGCCGTGATCGAGATGGCGGGGTATCTGATGCTGACGCTGGCGGCGTCTTTCCTGCTGCGTTGGCTCGAAAAGCGGCTGGACGGCAGCGACAATTACGAGCTGGTGAGCACGGACTCTCTGGCCATGAGCGCCGGTACCTATTCCCACCCCAGCCGCAAGACGCCCTTCGACGAGCGCAGCGGCGAGTTTGGTTCCGGAAGACCGAAAGGAGATTACTAATATGGAAGACGTGATTTTACAGGTCAACCACCTTTCCAAGTCTTTTGGAAGCCATGAGGTTCTCCGGGACATCGACTTTACCGTAGCCAAAGGCGACGTGACCTCCATCATCGGCGCTTCCGGCTCCGGAAAAAGCACGCTGCTTCGGTGCATCAACCTGCTGGAAACGCCCACCTCCGGCGAGGTCTGCTACCACGGCAAGAACGTGGCCGGGCGGGGCGTCAACGCGGCGGCCTACCGCGCCCATGTGGGTATGGTGTTTCAGTCCTTCAATCTGTTCAACAATATGACGGTGCTGGAAAACTGCATGGTCGGTCAGGTGAAGGTGCTGAAGCGGAGCCGTGAGGAAGCCCGGGCTCACGCGATGACCTATCTGGAAAAGGTGGGCATGGCGCCCTACATCAACGCCAAGCCCCGGCAGATCTCCGGCGGTCAGAAGCAGCGGGTAGCCATTGCCCGGGCGCTGGCCATGGATCCGGAGGTGCTGCTGTTCGACGAACCCACCTCCGCGCTGGACCCGGAGATGGTGGGCGAGGTGCTGAACGTCATGCGGTCTCTTGCGCGGGAAGGGATGACCATGCTGGTGGTGACCCACGAGATGGCCTTCGCCCGGGACGTGAGCAATCATGTGGTGTTTATGAGTCAGGGCGTCATCTGCGAGGAAGGCGTACCCTCCGAAGTGTTTGGAAACCCGCAGAAGCAGGAAACAAAGGATTTCCTCGCCCGGTTCCGCAGCGCCTGATACTGAAAAGAGTTACCGCCGGGGCAATTGCCCCGGCGGTATTTTTTTGTCTTCTTGCGGCCGGATCACGATTACAGTACGCAATGTACGTTTTGCAGGTAGAAAACCGCGGAGTAGGTGGCGTTGCCCTGCACCATCGGGCAAGCAGTAATGGCATCAAAGTTCTTGTAACCGTCGAGTTTTATGTCAAAATATCCATTTGGCTCTGTGTAATTGATATCCTGTACAAATTCCCAGTTGCCATTGTGCCTGACATAGATTTTCCACTTTCCATTCACCTTTGCACCATGCAAGCCGCCTGCCTCCAGATAGAACCGGAAGGAATCGCAGTCTTCTACTTCAAAGGATAATTCCAGAACAGAACTACGTCCGTTATTCCCGTAATGGTAGTACTCATCTGACCATTCTCCCCCAATTTCATCAATAGTAATTCCTTCTATTATACCATCGCGGCCTGCATGTAAAGTAGTCCCATAATAGTCCACGTCTTCATTCTCAGCCAGTGCGCCGTCTTCGTCGAAGTAGTACAGCGCGTTGTCGATTTCCTGAAGATCTACATACTTTTCGCCATCCTGAATGTAATAGCGCTTTCCGTTTATGGTGTGCCAGCCGTCCGTGAGGGCCTCTGTTTCCGTCGGGGCGGGAGGCTCGGTGTACGTGACTTTTTCGGTGGGGGCGGCTTCGGTAGCGGCAGGTTCTGTAGTCGCAATCGCTTTCAGCTCGTTCTGGGCATCGGTGCGGTTATGGAACGCGCGCACTGCAAGCAGAACTACGACCACAAGGGCGACGGCTGCCAGAATGATGGGAAGTCTGGACTGCCAGGAATTGTTTTTTCCGCTGTTATTCGCCGCCGGAGGGTTCTGCCACTGGGTGGGCTGCTGAGGGGCCTGCCATTGAGTGTCCTGCTGCTGGGGCTGCTGGACGGGCTGCTGAGGCTGCTGCCACTGAGGGGACTGCTGGGGCTGCTTCTGTTCTGCTCCGCAATAGGGGCAGAATTTCACGGTTTCCGCGATTTCTTTGCCGCAGTTGTAACAATACATGTTCCTCTCTCCTTTATTTTTTAAAATGCTTATCGACTTAACACAGCAAGCCACAATATCTTGAGAAAGTCCGATT
>ENA-OZGD01000207-OZGD01000207.1-human-gut-metagenome-genome-assembly--contig:-NODE-207-length-32266-cov-7.744435_pt1 | contig 32266 bp, 31 predicted proteins | sample MGYA00244653_ERZ653652 | MGnify/ENA primary metagenome ERZ653652 (study PRJEB26926, sample SAMN06164983) | human gut metagenome | biome: ENVO:00009003; feature: ENVO:2100002; material: ENVO:00002003... | reverse complement strand
GAGATTAGCTGCAGTCTCGTGGGCTCGGAGATGTGTATAAGAGACAGTCCCAATACTCTCACTGGTCTTAAATTGCCTTGACAAATATACCACCGTTTGTATTCGCTTGAATAAAATGCTACTCTGATAGGATTCCTTTTACTTCTTGTCTTAACAAGTACCTGTTCATAATCATTTGGCTTATTTCTGCAATTTCTCCATTTTGGGAATCTGTTAAACCTACGAACAATTTCTTCGCAAAGTATATTTGAACTTTCCACATCACCTAAATGTATCTCTGCTATCTGGTAATTCATTCCATCTTTTATGCAAAGCTCTGCATCTAATTCGTCGGCACCGAAAATGCGTTTCCCTCTTGCTGGTATGCAAACCAGTTTTAACGTATCTGTATCTAATTCTCCTTGTGCGTGTTTCCAATTAAGTTTTATCTTAGCCATTTTGTCACTTCTTTTTTGAAATACATTTTATTTATTTATCCATTCGTCATATATCATTTCCCATCCATCTAATAGGCCAACCCTTGATCCAAAAGCGTTGTAACAACATTCTACGGTTTCTTTTGGTGGTAAATATCTACCATCGCTTAACATAATATACCCCTCGTTTATTTGCTGCTGTAACAACTCCATATCTACTGGCATAACTTCATCCGGGAACAATACAACGCTACCCTTACTTGTTTGATAACTTACTCTCGGTATTTCATAATGGTATTTCTGACCTGTGAGTAATGAACATATACCTATCTCGCCTGTAATAAGATGTACTTCCGTATTAGGTGCATTTATCACCATAAAATATGCGTTCTCATCATTCTTAAAATGATTTACAGTTCTACCAATAATTTCTGTATTACATTTCTCAATTCTTGCATCAAAATTGCATCCTATATCATCGTGGTATAATATATATCTTCTTACCTTATCCCATGTCCTAACGGACAAAAATTTTGGTGCTGGAAGATTTAGCGTTTTTTCAGTCCCATCATCATATTTAAGTTCATGTTGAACATAACTTCTCCGTGATCCAGTAAGGCACATATCAACAATATCAAAACTCTCATCATATCCATTTTCTGTAGAGTATTCTTCAAGCACAACGCTTTCACTTGAAACTACTTCATCAATTATCTTTTGAAATTCTCCTTTTGCATTGTGAAGCAAATTCCCGGTATTCATTTTGTCCTGCATGGGTATTTGTGCAACAAGTTTTATCGGATATTCCCTTTTCTCGTTATCATAGCACATGTTTTCTACAATACCGCATTTTACCTTTCCACATTTTTCGTGAAAGAAATTCATTGTTCGTATCACGTCTTTTGTGCTTAACTTTGTTGGCTGTGTTACAAACAATACATAACTAACTTTTATTCTACTAAGCAACTCAATGTGAACATTTGTAACACTCGGTGGAGTGTCTATAAGAACGAAATCAGGGTTAATAAGCCGGAGTTTCTTTTTTGCCAGTTCGAGATACTGTCTTACCATAGACTTTTCCAGATATATAAAGTTATCAAACATATTTCCAGAAGAATGAATCCAAATGTTATCTTCCGGGTGATCTCCAGAAAATTCTGTATTCATAGAGGGAGTATTTATATCTGCATCTATGATAAAAACTTTATTACCTTGCTCTGCAAATAACCTTGCAATATTGGCTGTTGTGGTAGTCTTTCCTACTCCACCCTTACCTGAATAAACAATAATTGCTTTCATTTATTTTCTGATTCTAATTGTTTTTTGTACTGATCGTATATCTTATACGCTTCTTCCATTTCGCAGTGGGTGATAGCACATATAGAAGCCATTGCCGGAAACTTATCTTTGTATGTTTCAACGATTCTCCTTATATGTACTTCGTCTGGAGTATTTACCCAGTTTATTATATGTTGTTCAAATTCAGGGCTTATCATTACATACCTCCTTTTTTGCCATAGGGTGAAATTTTGGATATTTACGACACATTTCGCTGCCTGATAGGGTTGCAAGATCATCAAGAGAAATTTCATGGTTTGGGTCATAATATATTTTTATTCCATTTTCTATACTTGCGTGGCAGCTTACTATAGATGCTCCGTGATCTTTCAAGTCTTTTCTTATACTATCTTCATAAAAATCTCTTGATCTATGTATGTAATTGAGTGACGTTTTTACAAGATCTTCTATATCATATCCGATTATTCGATTTATACAAGTCCTATTATTTTTTGGTATGAAAATAGTTGTTTCCATATTATCTGTTCTCCTTTCTCGCTTTATGTACACCTCTTGTATAATTACGCTCTACCTTACGCAGATCGTCATACTTGCTTTGTGCAGTCGTTTTTAACACTTTTGGCTTTTCTCCAACCCATTCAGCTTTTACACCTTGCTCTCTTAGGGCATCCATTATTGCATCTTTAAGTATTCCCATAGTTGTAAATTATTCGTTGTAAATCAATCTCATAATACTAAGATTAACGGCATTGACGATAGCAATACGTTTGTAGTATCTTTCACACGCCACTTTGAAGCCACCGCACCAAGACGTTCTTGCTTCATACTGGGCTATTATGTTTTTTTCTGCCTTATCCAAATCTGTAATAGGAAAGGATTCACCTATTCTAATCTGGTCGTTCTTATCGTGCTGTAGCACTCTAATGTAAATTGGATTATTCATATCAGTGTTGCATTTATTGGTTAAGGGTGGGTTTCCCCACCCGTTTTTTGTTATTGCCTTGCCCATTCTTCAAAGGCTCTGTAATATCCAGTTCTGATAAACAGCATATCACCTGAACCATCACCCCACCAATCGTTACAGTGTGAAATGTATCTTCCTGTCTGGTTGTGATTTTCTGGGCATAGTTTCTTGTAGATTGATCGAAACATTGCGGAAATCTTTCTACCTGAAAAGTGTCCTGCTTCTTTTGCGTCATTTGTACAATAGCCATACATTGCTACCGTTTCTATGTTTCCGTTTTCATCCAGAAACTCCATATCTGAATCACCCCATCCTCCGTATTTGATAGTGTCTTTCAATAACTGTTGTTGTTCCTCTGTAAGAACTGAAACGATCTCTTTTACTTGATTAACTGTTGCTTCCATTTCGATGTTGCATTGTGTGGGGATTGCTCCCCACTGTTTATAAATTATATTATTTTCTCAATATGCTATCTAATAATTCTTTATCAGCATCCCACAAGTTGTAACCTCTTGCAATCTTGCGCCTTAGATACTCCTTTTCGCCTATCATGGATATTGCCTTTTCTCTTAGGTCTGACGCACTCCATTTTTCCGCTTGATCTATCAGGAAGTTTGCGATACTTTTTCGTTCTTCGTAAAGTTCACGCACCAGAACTGTTTTACGTTCAATCTCTTTTAGTGAGGTTGGATCTTTAACCCATAGTTCGCAAAACTTGTCTTTATCAAGTTCTGTGTTCATGTATATTTCCTCAATTTCAGCGTAATCACCAGCTTTAATCTTTAAGCCTGTTCTTTCTTCAAATTCTTTCTGTGTCATATCCGATAAATTTTAGTGTTGCATTATTAAGTGTGTTCCTTAAACACATTGCAAATATAGTTTGTTATTTGTAATATACCAAATATTCACTGACTTTTTTTCTGTAAAAATCAAACTTAAATTCTAATACACGGAAAATAAATACATTAACTCGGTAAATTTTCTGTGTTCAATGAACACATTTCTACGGAATTATTTTCTATATTTGCAGTCGTAGAAGTCACATATTAACGGACTATAAATGCAATTCGAGTATGAATAAGAAACTCTTTGAAAAAGTGAAAGACTTGTGTAAGGACACTGGTCTATCGGAGAAGTACCTTAAAGCGATAACCGAAAAAATGGGTGGCAGCATTGAGGATGATTCGACCGATGATGCGGCGATTGAAACAACGGCAAATCAGATAGCTGACGTTGCTAAGGAAACGCAAGGTGAAGCTACCAGATGGGCTAACAAGAAAAAGGATGATCACGACAAAGGCGGTGAAGACGATGATCCCGACAAAAAAGGGAACAAAGGCGGAACTAACGACACCGACCAGAAAAAGGATGATCCGAATGAGAAGCGGATTAAGGCTTTGGAAGATGAGTTGGCTAAGATGAAAGCTGGCGAAAGCAAGGCAAAACGCATGGCAGAAATCAACGCTGCTATGGCAAAGCACAACATTCCGGCTAAGTTTCGTGACCGTTTCGCCAAATCCATTTCTGATGATGAGGATGTGGAAGAGGCTGTAACAACTCTCAAACAAGACTTCATTACGGCAGGTCTGGTTACTGATGATTCAGAGGGTAAAAAGGCAGCAAGCGAAAAACAGATAGATGAGGCTGCGGATAGCTTGCTGGAATCAATCACAGTTAAATAACAATCGCAATGAAAAGGAAAACCCACTCATTTACAGGGGAACGCCCGATATTCACGGGTGCGCCCTCTATCGTGCAAGGCGGTTTCAATCTGGATGTTGCCAAACAGCATTTCAATGTTGGTGACACTATCCCGGCAGGAACACTTGCGATCTATGATGAGCAAACCCGGCTTGTTAGCGTGCTGAAAACCGCTAAGGTGGTTGAGGTAGATAGCGATGATAGAAAGGTTGTCCGCCTTTTGGTGGATGAGTTCTACGCTCCGATCTTCGCTGTTGGCGATAAGGTGGCTAAGGCTGGTGCTATATCTGGCACTTTTGCCTCTGCTGTTTCCATTACCAAGATTGAAGCAAAGAACGAGAACTACGTTATCACGCTCTCTGGTGAGATCTCCGGGCTTGCAAAGGATGATGTACTGGTGGAGGTGGTAGAGAAATCTTCCAATGCCGCTGAAATCGGTGAGGCAAACGCTGTAACTATTTACGATGTGGATGTAAACGAGTATGAAACTGGTATTGACGTATCGGCTGACACGATGCAATACGCAATGTATGAAAGGCGTGTGCCGCCTATCCCGGCAAGCCAGAAAGATGCTACAGGCAAGTTCCTGAAAGCAAATCCACACGTTAAACTCACTCAATCATTCTAAAGAAAGGAGGCTAACGTATGAAATCAATTTATTCAAAATTCAAAGGGCTGTACAAGGATGGCAGACCTATTGACTTTCTGGCAACGTGGCGCAAGGCTTTCGACAAGGCTTCTGAAAGAGAAGTAGCCTTGTTCCAGAAAATGTATTCCGATAACTGGTTTACCTACAATACCCCTCAAATGTCGCTGACAGCGGAGGGTATCATGGGTAAGTATCGGCTTCGTTTCATGGCTACGCTGTTGGCTGATGAATCACCTACCCCTCAAAGACGCTCTGACGGCTTCGATATTTGGACTAAGGAGATACCCCGTGTGGGACACAAGTTCTTTATGTCCGCCCGTACCTATCGCAAGCTGATGGAAGTGTACGAGAATCCCCGTCTTTCTGAGGCTCAAAAGGTAAGGGAGATTGAAAAGACACTCAAAGCAGATGTGCAGGATGCTTATCTGGGCTGCAAGGATGTCATGGACTTCATTGCGCTTATGGCATTCTCCAACTGGGGTGTCGCACAGTTCAAGCCAGCAATCAACAATCCGGGCGGTCGTGAGTTCGAGATTGATTACAGCATGGATGAAGCTAACAAGCTCATTTCGGCTTTCAACTGGACTACGGCAAACACTAAGGCTGGAAAGGTTAAGCCAGTTCTTATGCTTGCTGCCATTTGTGCCGATCTTCGTCAAAGAGGAATTGAGCCGGGCGAAATCCTGATGTCACAGGATCTGTACTACTGGTTGCGTATGGATCAAACCACACGATTGCTGGTACACGGAAACGACAAACAGGCACAGACCGTAACCAAAACCGAAATGGAAACCCTTTTGGGTGAAAATGAGATCCCGAATATCACGGTTATCACACGTAAGATGGGACAGGATAAGGACGGTAAGCGTGAATCTGTAGAACCGTGGAATCACAACTTTATCTGTATCAAGCCAGCCGGAGTTATCGGTGAAATCCAGCCCTCTATTGAGGATAGCGAACTCATGGAAGAGGACGATGTGGACTACATGAACGCTGGTAATGGAATCCGTATTGCCAAGTGGCGAACGGGTGAATCCACTGGTCAGGTGGCAGGTGAAGTAACGCAGGGATCAGGTCGTTTGCTTCCTATCATCACGGATATTAATGCCATTATCTGTATGCAGGTAAGGGGCATTACTGAAAAGGAGATCCCGGCAGATGCAAACGGAAACGAGCGTTTCTATTGCACCAAGCAGGAGTTTGAGGGCATTAATAATCTTTCGGAGGGATAACCAATGAAACTGGTAGTATTAAAGCCATTCAAGGATAAGAACGATCACCAGACTATCTACAAGTCTGGGGATCATCTTATCACCAGCGAATTAAGCCGGGTTAATGACCTTGTGAAACGAGGTTTGTGTGAAATTGCTTCTGTTGATGATGGTGATGAGGGAAAGGCTGATGAAAAGAAGCCTGAAACAATCTCATTCCAGCAGAAAGAATACGGACTTGATGAGGTGAAAGCAGCACTTGAAGAAATCGGCAATCCAGCCGCCAAGAATGCCGGAGTAAAAGGCGTTTCCAAGAAACTGGATGAACTGACGGAAGAGCAAGCCGCTTCACTCTCTGAATTTCTTAACAAGGAGGTCTAAAGATGGTAAATCTGACAAAATACGATGCTCTGATCGGTGAACTTGAACCGTACACCGTAAGCCCTATCACATTGAAAAAGGCTCTTGCTGATGCAAATGTGGGAGATCTGGATGCAGAATACGATGCGGAATCCGATAGGAAACCTATTGCCATTGCCGCTATCAAGGTATTAAAGAAACTGGTTGTCCTTACGAGTGACAGCATGGGAAAATCCTCACAGGGGTATGATGTGGATGAGCTAAAGAACCGTATCAAGGCTATTTGCAGTGAAAACGGTCTGGAAGTGTCGGATTTTGTGGAAGTATCGTCTATCACGGACGGATCTAACAGGTGGTAGCCATGAGATATAACGGTACTTTCAAATACAAGGAGATTCAGGACGGGCAAAGAGATCCGAACACCGGATTTATTGTTTCAGAGCCTCTAACGGGCGACTGGATCAACGGTTGTGAGTGCCAGATCGAAACTTTCGTGCCAGCCAAACAGAAAATCGGTACAGACGGGCAAATGTTCTATTATACCTACGATGTACTTATACCGAAGTGCTTCAAAGGTACGCTGGATATTGCAACGCCAGTACAGATCACAAGCGAGGATGGCAAGGTGTCAGTTTTCGAGATTCAAGGCGTGGATAACCTTAACAGAAGATACATTGAGATATGGGGATAGTTCCGACAAATAATCATAGCAGTGTCATTTCAAAAGCAGTGGAAGCGTTTCAAGCAAGACTTGAAAACGCCACACTCTACCTTTTGAAGTTTCTTGGCGAAAGCCTTGTGAAGTACGCTAAGGAGAAGCACAGCTATATTGACAGGACGGGAAACCTCACAAACTCAATATCCTATGCGATAGTGCGTAACAAGAAACTGGAATACTTTAGTGAGGAAAACCAGCCTAACAATGAGGGAGCTAAAGCAAGCCTTAATGTGGCTATGCAGATGGCTAACAGCTTGCCGGACGCTTTCTCTCTCATTATAGTGGCCGGAATGAATTACGCAGCCTACGTTGAGGCTAAGGGGTACAATGTGATTCTGCCAGCGGAATTGAAAGCCAAAAAGGATTTTCCAGCAGCCATGAATACGCTTATGGCTAAAGCTAAGGCAAAGGCAAATGAATTATTCGGAGGTGTGTTATGATTACAACGGAAGAAATAGCGGTACGTGTGTATCAAATGCTGATGGAAAGTGAGGTAAAAAACATGATTACAGGCAGCATTGACTACGAGCGTAACGACTACAGCAAAGAAGATGTGATTATAGTTCCCCATGCGATAGACGGTGAGGAATCCGTGCGTTTTGGGCAAATCAACGTAAACATTCATGTGCCAGACATAGCGAGCAAGCGGAAAAATCCACCTGTGTACAGGATAGATTACCAAAGACTGATAGCGATAAGGAAACAAGTGATTGCAGTGCTTCAGAACCACTACGAGAAAGGGAGCGGTTACAACTGGAATATCGGTTTGATCAATCCACCTATCAAAGAGCCTGAACATAACGAACACTTTGTTTCTATCGCATTGGATATTACAGTTAGAGAAAAGGAAATTAACCAATAAAAATTAAGATTATGCCAGTATTATCAACAATGGGATTAAAGAAGATCTATGTTGCCGATGCGGAAACAAATGGATCAATGCCAGCAAAAGGTGAGAAATGGTTAGATCTTGGTGATGTCTATCAAGATACTTGCCAGCTTACTGATTCTGATCCAGAAACCACTGTACATAAATCAGAAACTTCTAATAAGAAGATTACACAGGTGGGAGAAACTGAAACGACCGTATCACTTTCTCTTATGGATCCAGATTTGGAATTGCTTGCACGTTATTTTGGAGGAACCATTGAGGGTGAAACTCCAAACAGAAAGTGGATCAGACCTAAGAAACTACCTTATAAGGAATTTGCTATTTGGCAACAGCCGGAAGAGGGTTTGTTTATTGGTTGCCCGAATGTTCGTATTATTCCGAAGTTCGAGATCACTTACTCTTCAAAGGGAATATGCCTTGTTCCTCTCACAATTCAGTATCAATCTGAATTGCAAATTGATGAGGCTATGACAGACCCAACTAAAGCGTAATCCTGATGCTTTTATGTAACAGGAAAGCCTCCTGCAAACAACGTAGGGGGCTTTCTTTTTAACAGAAATGTATATGGAAGAAAAGTCCAAAGAACTAACAAGAGAACAACAGCTTGAAATAGAAGAGCAAGCGATACAGGCACTAATACAGATGGGAGTTAAATTCTCCGTGCCTTTGAAGATTAACCCGGTGAAGCCGCCAAAGTGGGTGCGCTGGTGGAACAAACATTTCCCTAACCATGTAAAGGTATGGCATGACAGACGGATTCCGAAAGATTGGAATGTTTCTGTGATGGAATTGCCGGACACAGATAAGGGTAAGATGGTAGAGGTGTATATGCGCCAGTTCCATGTAAAGCCGCTCTATCTGGGTACTATTGACTATTTGAGGAAACTGTACCTACAAATAGAACTCAATGAGGAAAAGATACAGGAACAGCCCACGCAAGAGGCTAAGAAGTATTTCAAGTACATTTCAATCATGGCAGAGATAGCAGCAGTTGCAGTAATCAACAACGGATCAATAACCAATCCCGTAAGCAAACAGACAAAGATACTCCGTGACTTCTTCATTGAGCATCTGACAGTACCACGCTTGAAGCAGCTTGCCGATGTGATAAGCCAGATGATGAATGCCGGGGGTTTTACGTCCTCTATCATATCAATACGGGAAGTAGGGACAACAAAACCGAAGAGCAGAGCGGATATGATAGAGTAACAGGGCTAAACAGCCCTTGGGGTAATCGTGCGGAATTGCTGAAACTATTCGGCTGGAGCTATGATTACTTGCTCTGGGGTATCTCTTGGATGAATGTAGAGATCATGTTGGCAGATATGGCAAAGACTAAGCCGATGCCGAAAACAGAAACGGATGAGAACGGGTTGCCGAAACCACCGCAGGGAGGCAAGGTTATCCATAGGGAACTCAAAACGAAAGAAGATATTAAAAACTATGTCAAAGGTTTAATATAGTATGGAAAATATAGGTGGAGCATTAGCATTCAGAGCCACTCTTGATATAGATGATTTCAAGGTATCAAGCGAAGCGATGGGGCGTTATATAAAAAACGCTTCTGATAATGCCGTGCTGGAAGCAAACCGAATGGAACAGTCGTTCCTGACCTTTGCACAAAACGGAGCGAGATATATTGTTTCCTACCTTGTTGGGCAGGGAATGATGAGCCTTGTACAAAGTATAGTTCAAGTTCGTGGACAATTCCAGCAACTTGAACTGGCTTTCAATACCATGTTGAGAAGCACCGAAAAATCACAGGTGCTTATGTCGCAACTTGTAGATACAGCCGCCAGAACTCCGTTTGATCTTACCAGTATAGCACAAGGTGCAAAACAGATGCTTGCTTTCGGTTCTAACGTAGAAAGCGTAGTAGATGAGATCGTTATGCTGGGTAATGTGGCTTCTGGTGTAAGTGCGCCACTTGGCGATCTTATCTATCTGTATGGAACATTGAGATCGCAAGGAAGAGCATACACGGTTGATATTCGCCAATTTGCCGGGCGTGGTATTCCTATCTATGAAGAGTTGGGAAAAGTTCTTAACGCAGACAGGCAGGAACTTAACAAGCTGATTACAGAGGGTAAAGTAGGATTCCCGGAAGTTGAAAAGGCATTTAAGAATATGACCAGTGAGGGCGGTATTTACTTCAACCTCATGCAAGAGCAAAGTAAATCACTTACTGGTATGCTTTCCAATTTGGGCGATGCTTGGGATAGTGCTCTTAACAAACTTGGCACAGAGAATCAAGATTTGTTTGCTGGGGCTATTCAGGGTGCAATCGGACTTGTTGAAAATCTTGATGAGATTATCCGTATCGTACAGGCTGTTACCATTGCTTACGGAAGCTATAAGGCGGCAATCGTACTGAATACCATTGCGACAAAGGGCTACACAGGTATTGCCATGATAGACAATACCGTAAAACAGGCTAAGATAGCCTTACTGAAAGCGGAAGCCAACATAACGGGACAAACAGCAGCTCAAACAAAGGCTATGACAGCCGCACAACAGGCTCATGTTGTATCCTTGCAAAATGAACTTACAGCGGAAGAGCAATCCAATCTGGCAAAGAAACTCCGAATTGCTACCATACAGCAGTTATTGACAGTCCAACAACAGGAATACTTATCAAACCTAAATCTTACCGCCTCTTCTGCCAATTATGAGGCCGTAGCTACATCCGTGTTGACGGTTGAGCAAAGGGAGGCACTTAGCAAAATTGACCTATCGGCTAAGAGTTCCGTATATCGTGCCGCTTTGGAGCAAGAAGTGGCAGCGAAACAAAGGAACAATGCCGCCACTCTGGAGGCTATGCGTACCGATGTCAAGGCGGCAGCGCAAAAGATGGAATCTGCCAAACAAACGGCTGTTTCTGCCATGCAAGCAACCGAAATGGCACGGTATGAATTGTATTGGGCAAGACAAGCTGGTGATGCCACCAGAATTGCAACGGCTGAAAAGAAACTGGAGGCAGCACAGGACAACCAGAGTGCCGCCAGAAAAGCCGCATTAGCCGCTCAAACGGACTTATATACAAAACGCAAGCAGTTGGAGGCTACAGCCACGAGACAGGCTACATCCGCTTCTGTGGCTGACACAGCGGCAAAGACAACACAAGCGGCTGTTACGACTGCACTAACATCAATAACGAAGAAAGCTACCCTTGCAATGAAAGCTCTTTGGGCTTCCATGAAGAGTAATCCTATAGGGTGGATTCTTTCACTGGTTGGAATGCTGGTTAGTGCGCTAACATTGTTCAAAAGCTCCGAAGAGGAAGCCACTGATGCAATGGGAGAATTTCAGGACACCACCAAAAAGCAGATTGATAATCTGGATTTGCTTTTTGCCATTATTCGCAATACGGAGAAAGGGACAAAAACACATGGTGATGCCATTCGCAAGGTGAATGCAATTTGCAAGGAGTATAACAAAACCTTGCTTGATGAGAATGCTACCATTGATGAGCAAAAGTTGAAGTATGCCGAACTGACAGCCGCAATCCAGCAGACTACAGCCGAAAAGATCAAGGCTAAGTATGTCGAGCAGGAGCTACAGGAATATCTGGAGAAGTCGGATGAAAACTATGCAAACTTCATAAAGAATCTGGGGAATGCAAGCTATGATACTGGAAAGAAAAGAACGATAACTAACCGTAGCACTGGTGGTGATTCATACGAAGTCCCGATATATGATGCCTCTGAAAACATACGGAACATGGGAGGTGCTGTACAGGAGGCTATAAGAAGTCAGATTGAGGATAACGCAAAGTTGCTTGCTTCCATGTCCGGGGATGCGTTCACAAAGCAATACAATGAGGTAATAGCAAGCATATTGAACTCAACTAAGGCAGCGACCAAAGCCACCGATGCGGAGATAGCCGGATTCAAGGGAATAGTTGAATCCTACCTTACCTCACAGATCAATAAGGCTAAGGAAATGAACGAGGCTATTAAACAAGTTGATAATAGTCTTAGTGCATATTTTTCCCCAAAGGATTCCACACCAGTAACTGACAGTGTGGACTATGTAAGTATGTCCTTTGAAGATCTTGATAAGAAGATACAGGAAACCCAATCCCAAATTGATGCGCTTAATTCCAAGAAAGTAAAGGTAGAGGCCGACACAACGGAACTACAAAGCCTTAAAAAACTGATGGATGATCTTACTGGCGCAAGGGACAAAAAAACTGCCAACCTTAACACGGAATCTGGCATAAACGAGCGTATCAAACAGCTAAAAGAAGAGCGTTCCAATGTGGTTATCAACAGTGCCAAATACAAGGAACTGACTAAAACCATAAACGGACTTGAATCAAAGTTGCCAAAGACTTCCACCAGACAGAAAAATGCTAATAATACAGATCCTTTGAGAGATAAGCAACTGGAAGCTGATCGAAAGCTGGAGGAGGCAAGGATCTCTATCATGGAAGATGGATATGAGAAACGAAAAGCCGTTCTGGACTTACAGCACAAAGAGAATCTGGATCGAATAGACCGTGAGGAAAGAGAACTGGAGAAAGCACGGAAATCGGCCGGAAAAGGAGGGCTGACTGCAAAGGAGAAAGATGGATTCGATGAGAGAAGAAGCATTGAGAATACCAGCTACCAAAAAGAACAAAATAAGCTGTTTGACGGTGAAATTTCCTACAAGAAACAGCAGTATGAACTGTATTTCAGATGGGTAAGGAATCTTGGGGAAGATGTGGCGAACACACAGTTTGCAAACCTACTGAAAGGAGGTGCTTCATTCAAACAATATCTGGAAAACCAGATAGCTGAAATGAACCAGAAGAAGCAAGCCGGAACATTGACAGAGGGTGAGGGAAACCATCTTATTTCCCTGAATATGCAATACGATGAGATCACGGGCGCAAAGTCAGCAATGGATCTTTTCAAGGAAAGTGTGACAGAAGCAATATCACAAGCAACCACGCTTGCTGAAAGGGTACAAGCCATAGCCGATGCAAAAGAAAGGCTGGCAAACGGAAGTACAGGGCTTGTTGGTGAAGATGAGAAAGCGGAAGCAAGCCTTTTCGTATCGGAGAAGCAAGCGGAAGCCGATAAGGAAATACAGGAAAAGATATTGACAAACTATCGTAGTTATGAGGAACAAAAGAAAGCAATTCAGGATGAGTATGCGATGTTGCGCTCACAAGCCATTTCGCAAAATAATGAAGAGATACTGGCAAAACTGAATGATGGCGAGAACGAGGCTCTTTCTGCCTTAAACGCTTCTTTCCTCATGCAGAGTGAAAGCTGGAAAAATCTGTTTTCGGATCTGGATGCTTTGACCGTTGAGCAAATAGACAAACTGGTTAAGGATATTCAAAGTAAGATGAATACGGCAGATCTTAAACTAAATCCGGCAGACCTTAGCGCAGTTCTGGATAAACTGGATGAGGCAAAGAAGAAGATACTTGATGTGAATCCGTTCAAGGCTCTTGGAAATTCACTTACACAGGTATTCAAAAAGCAGCAGGATGGATCAAAGAAAACGTCAAAGCAGATAAAGACAGATTGGAGCAACCTTGCTGATGCAACCGAGGGATGTTTCAATTTCGTTAATGATGCCATAGATAGCTGTGATGTTCTGGGGGATTTACTGGGCGAAACAGGGAAATCCACTATTGCCATGATACAGGGTGTTGCAACCGCTGGTATAGCTATGTCGGCAGCTATAGCAACTGCAGAAAAAGGGTCTGTTATACTTGCCGCAATATCCATTGCATTACAAGCTATCCAGTGGATTGCCGGACTGTTTAACAATGATGATGAACTGGAAGAAAGAATACAGAACATACAAATGGAAGTAGATTCTCTATCCAATTCATTTGATAGACTTCAACACTCATACGACCAGACTTTCTGGGTTTATAGTGATGAGGAAAGGGCGGCACATCAACAAAGGTTACAGGGAATTGAAGATGAGATCGCAGCTTTAGAGCAACAAAAGATAGTAGCTTTACAAAGCTGGGATTTCGTTAAATATGCACAACTTACAAAACAAATAAAAGAACTCAAAAATGCTCTGGAGAAAGAACAAAATAACGGAGATATGTTTGAGATATACGAGTTGCAGAAACAGAATCTTCGTAAACAACAAGAACTTATCAAAGAGCAGATACAAGCAGAAAAGGATAAAAAGGATACAGACAACAATAAGATTGCTGAATATGAAGAAGCAATTAAGGATATTGATACACAGATTGAGGATCTGGAGCGTGATATGCTTGAAACTCTTGCCGGGACTGATGTACAAACAGCGATTGATGATTTTGCAGATGCTCTGGTAGATGCTTATTGTCAAGGTGAGGATGCAGCAAAAGCGTTGGGAGAAGTTACAAAAGAAACGCTGAAAAATGCGGTTGTGGAAGCATTGAAACGACAGTTCCTTGCAAAAGCCATTAATGATGCCGTGCTTTATCTTGGTGAAGCCATGCAAGACGGTGTACTTTCTGACTATGAAAAGAAACGGTTTGAGGAAATGGTTAAGGAGGGTGCGGATAAGTTCAATATGGCTCTGGAGGGTGTAGGTGACTGGATAAAGGATCAGACAGAAGAAGAAGAGGAATCAGATCCCCTTACTGGTGCTGTTACTTCTATGAGCGAGGAAACAGGCGGTGTGATTGCCGGGCGGTTGAATGCCTTTGTGATCAACCAGAGTGACCAGATAGCAATAATGAAGCAGAACATTATCTATCAGGCTCAAATAGCGCAGAACACAAAGGTAAGTGCTGATGAACTGACAGAGATCAAAGAAACCCTGAAAAGGATTGAGAACAAAGACAACTCATTACTATCACAAGGAATATCGTAATTATGGAACTGGTGCATCAAATCAAACAGGATGGAATAGCAAAGGGATTATGCCGCTTATGGCAAATGAAACTCAAACCTGATTTGGGTGTGGATTCCCTTGCTGGATTGTATATACGAGGGATAGACTTCTGCATAAAGAATGACTACCCAACACTGGACTTCATACGCAGAAACTTCAAAGGGAGGTGTGAGGATTACGGTGTGTATGTGGATGATGATGTGGTGGAGAGAAACAGGAAAGATGTAGTGCTTAACGGTGACTGCAAAGCAATGCTGGAATATGACGGCTTTACCGTTTCCAATATCTATATCCGGCACAACTCCAAAGCATCTGTAACTGTTGGCGATCATGCTATTGTGACCATTGACGTTTTCGATGATTCGTACCTTGCTATCGCTGTGGCTGGCAGCGATGCACAGGTGCTTGTGAATGTGTACGGTAATGCCACCGTTGAAACCGTTGGTGGAAGTGTTAAGATTATACGAACAAATAAAAAGACTTACGGATATGATAGACAATAATTTAATCCTCTACTTACCGTTTGATGATCCGGACGGTATCAAGGCATACGATTTTTCATTAAGCAGGGCTGATGCAACGCTTTCTGATGGTGCAACCTTTTCAAAAATAGCGAAAAGTGGAAAATCTTTATCTATGAATGGTGCTGGTGAGTGCCAGACGGATAAGGCTATACCCCTAAGCGGAGATTTCACGCTGTGTTGCTATGTGTACCCGGCAACAAACAAACTGGGCTGGCTTCTGAACTTTGAAGGTGTGGATAACTATCTGGAGCAATGGGTGAACGTAATGCCTAACAACTGGTATTTCTTTGCATTTGTGAAGTCCGGTAACACATTCGAGGTGTACCAGAATACAAGCCGGATCTTCAAAGATACCATATCCGGCACTCCGAAAGGTCTATCACTGAATGATGAGAGCCTTAACGGTACAAAGTCCCTTATTGATGAATTGCGTTTGTTCAATGTAGCTAAGAAAGCGGCAGAGATTATGAAGCTACAGGGAAATACAGATGTTGAATACTACATAGACGGTAAGAACACTAAAGACTTTGGCGTTTACGTTTCCGCTTCTTCCGGGCTTATTGGTAGGCTGGAAAGAAAGGAAAGTCTGGAAGTAGATTGGGACAACTATCACGGAAAGGTTGTTGATTTGAAGCGACCACGATACAAGGAGCGGACTATTACGCTTGACTGTTTTATAGAGGCTTCCAGTCGATCTGAGTTTGTAAACTGGGTTAATCTTTTTATGGAGCAATTCGACAAAGAGGGTACGGTACGTCTGAAATGTGAGTATGACGGAAAAGCAAAGCCGTTGGTGTATGAGGTGTATGTGCCTGATGATGTGGATGTGGAAAAGAATTGGGGTACATACAACAATGATCTGATGGTTGGCACATTCTCTTTGAAACTGGTAGAGTGCGAGCCAGTGAAAAGGGTTTTGCGGCATATCGGAAATGCAAACAGCAAAGCCACCATAACCGTTACCAGTACAAAGTTCCTTAATGTGTATTGGGGAGATGGAAGCCACACATTCAATGTGCATGGTACAGATGTAGAATTGGTACACACCTATTCAGAAGCCGGAGAATACGATATTATTGTCAGTGGTGTTATTGAGGACATAGAGGAATTTTCAACTAATGCTATCGTGATATGGGAAATATTGAAGTAATCAAGCGAAAAGGCGGATCTATACAGCTATTCAGCAGAGATCCGTTCTGTACCGTAAAATCGGCAACGCAGAACATTTCTCTTATGGGTGATGATAACATACAGTTGTCTATCATATCCACCGAATTAATGGATTTTGAGAAAGGCGATAAGATTATAGTGTGCGGTGAAGAGTACACGATCCGAACACGTGCCACCCGTGAAATGAAAACTGATAGATACTACCAGTATGATGCAGTGTTCTACGGAGTGATGTATGAGCTTATGAAAACCCAATACAGGAATGCAGAAGAAAGCGGAAAATCTACTGCTATGACTTTTGATCTGACTTATTCCATTCGGGATTTCGTCAAAGTTATTATATACAACATGAACCGTGACTATCCGGGATTATGGGCTTTTGATGAAGAAAATTGCCCAGACACAGAGCCACGCACAATTTCATTCTCAAAACAGAACTGCCTACAGGTATTGCAATCTCTGTGTAGTGATGATAATTTCAAACTTGAGTTTCGTATTTCTCAAGACAACGGAGTGCGTACTATCCATATCGGTAAGTTCGGTACAAAGGTTATTCCACCAAGCGGAGCGGACTATTTCGAGTGGGGAAAAGGTGGAGGATTGTTCACTCTGAAAGATCAAAAGGTGGATGATAAAGCCATTATTACCCGTCTATGGGTAGAGGGTGGAACAACCAACATAAGGAGCAACTACAGGGATTATTCAGAGCGTTTGCAATTACCTTTCCCTAAACGCATGAATAAGAATGAACATACTTTGTCTGATGGTACTGTTATTCCTGCTAACAGTGAAATGATAGGAATTGATGATGATAGCAAGCGTTACATTGAAGATGTTGAACTGGCACAGGAAATAGGAAGCGAAGAGGATAGCGCACAATATGATGATATTTATCCTAAGCGTACAGGAAAGGTGACAGCCATTGTTGAGGATGATATAAATTCATTTATAGATGATACAATGGATTTCGATTTGAACGAAAAAGACGATAACGGAACAAAATATCTAATCAATGGAGTTACAGCTAAGATTACTTTCATTTCTGGTAGGCTTGCCGGGCAACAGTTTGAAATAAAAGCAGATGGTGGATATGACCATTCTTCAAAGAAATTCACGATCATACCTTTCACTGACAAAAGAGGTTTAACAATACCTACAACTGATAATGATGCTTTCCGCATTGAAGTTGGTAATGACTATAAGATTACGGATATAAATTTGCCAGAATCTTATGAGGAAAACGCAGAAGAAGATTTGTGGTATGCCGGATATGATGATTTCAAGCCACGCACACAGTCCAGAGTGCAGTATGCTTTGACATTTGACCGCTCATATTTTCTGGAGAATATGCCGGATGATAGCGAAACCAGCGTGTTCAAGGTAGGGGATTATGTGCCAGTTCGTGATGTGCGTTTCGGTGTGGAGAAGAGCATAAGAATACAGAAGATAAGTCGTAACTTGCTTGTGGATCACGATTACAGCCTAACCCTATCCGACACTACCACCATATCAATAAGCCAGCAGACTGTGATAGATGTGATAGAGCATAATAAGATCATAGAGGCAAACCGCCTGAAAGATTTGAGCAAAGCACGTAGGGGATGGCGCACTACCGAAGAGCTAAGGAATATGGTGTATGATACGGACGGTTATTTTGACCCTGAAAACATACGTCCTAATTCCATTGATACGAACATGCTTACCGTTGGCTCAAAGAGCCAGCAGTTTATTTTGATCGGAGTTGTTATGCAAGCCAATGTAAACGGAAATGCAAACAGGTTTGATGCTTCTTCTGGAATACTGGCACATCTTACCATAGATGAAACAACCATAAAGCAATGGACTTTAGGAGAATTGAGTGTTACCCTATCGGAGCAAGGCGGCTACTATGTGTTTGCGAAGTGTAGTAAGACTGGAACGAATGGCGTGTTTATCGTTACGCAGACACCATACAAGTTTGAGCCTACCGAAGATCCGAACAACTACTATTTCCAGATAGGTATTATTAGTTCACTATATCCTGATGATAATTTCCGTGACTTTGTAACTACTTATGGATTTACCCGTATCAACGGAAAGACTATCACAACTGGAACTATTGTAACCAGTGACGGGGAGTGCTATTTGGATCTGGACGGAAATAAATTTAGGATAGGCGATCCCACCAGTTCTATAGACTGGAATGTAACGGCACTGAAACAGCTTACTTTGCATAATGTACGCTTGCTTAGTGATTCTGGCGATGTTTCGTTTATCGGTGTGTATCGTGGTACATACCGTGATGATTATGTGTACTATAATGGTGATGAAGTAAGCTACAGCAACGGTGCGGAAACTTGCACCTACAGATACAAATACCCAAATCCTACTAAGGGCGTGAAACCGACAAATACAACTTATTGGGATGTGGTAGCCAAAGGACAGCAGGGACAGAAAGGCGATGATGGTTTACCCGGTGAAGATGGTTTACCCGGAAAGACTTACTACACTTGGATAAGGTATGCCGATGATGTAAACGGAGGCGGAATTTCTGACGATCCTACAGGAAAGGGATTCATAGGATTTGCGTACAACAAAGAAACTCCAACAGAAAGCAACGATCCGAATGATTACAAGTGGTCTGACATTACGGGCAAAGACGGAGTACCGGGAGAACCGGGCGAAGATGGCAAAACGCTATACACTTGGATTGCATACTCTGACAATGCTGATGGAAACCCGATGTATCAGCAGCCGAAAGATTCAACAATGTATATCGGTATTGCTACAAACAAAGAAACGGCTACAGAAAGCACAAATCCGAAAGATTATGTTTGGAGCAAGTTTAAGGGTGATGATGGTTTGCCGGGCGTTCCGGGTGCAGATGGGAAAACGAGCTATTTCCATATCAAATACTCTTCCGTTCAAAATCCAACCAGTTCCTCACAAATGACAGAAACCCCGTCTGACTATATAGGTACTTATGTGGACTATACGCAAGAGGATAGCACCGACCCGAAAAAATACACATGGTCAAGATTTAAGGGATTCAATGGTGAGGACGGATTGCCGGGCGTAAATGGAGAAGATGGAAAGACTTCATATCTGCATATTAAGTACAGCGATAACGGAGGATTGTCGTTCACTGCAAACAACGGTGAAGATCCGGGAGCATACATTGGGCAATATGTGGACTTCATACAGAAAGACAGTGACAACCCCACTGATTACACTTGGAGTTTGATCAAGGGAGAAAGTGGTGCGGCTGGTAGCGATGCAACCACTGGAGAATACTATGAATATAGGTATTCCAAAAATGGATCTACCGTTTCACCTCCGGCTCTGGATGCTGATGCGGAGAATCCGGATGGGTGGAGTACGACAATGCCGACCGTTGGCGCACTGGAATACTTGTGGTGTACGATGGCTAAGAAGTCCGGTCTATCGGATAAGAAAGTGTTTGATATTCCAGTACAACAGGGAGAAACTACGATTAAGGATATTACCGGGCATGGAATTTCTGGTTCGCTTAGAAATGGAGCTTCCGTTATTCAAGACGGAAACAGATATGCCGTTGATCTTAGCGAAAATGCGGAATGCCAGATAAACTGGGATCTTCCATTCGGCCAAAGTTTTACACTATGTTTCTGGATGAAAACGGATCAGACACTTATACGGTGGATGCTAAACGGATATAATGGTAGAGATTATGTAGAGAAAAGCATAACAGTATCAAAAAACACGTGGTTTCATGTTGCATTGCGTTTTAATGATAGAACTGTATCTATATTCATTAACGGTTCACTGGTGCAGACTGGAAGTATAAATGAAGAGGTAGTAGGATTTTCAATGTACGATGATAACATGTTCGGATCTTCCGTATTCTATGATAACATAAGGCTTTATGACGGTGCGTTATCAGCTACAGATATAGGTAAGGATAAGAATGGAGAAAGCGACAAACTCGTACAGAACTGGTGTACACCTTTCCGTATCAATCCTTACGATGGAAAGGATGGTGTAGGTATAAATACTGTTGATGTAGAGTATGCTAAAAGCTCTTCAAATGCTACAGCACCAACAAGCGGTTGGCAAACTACTGCTCCAACATGGGAGGATGGAAAATATATCTGGTCAAGAACTAAAACAGTGCTTACAGATGGATCAACAGAATACACAAAGGCTGTTTGTATCACTGGAGGAAAGGGGGCAAGCGGAACTAATGGTATCGGTGTAAAATCTATTGTTGAACAATACTACTTATCAAGTAGTCCCACTTCTCAATCTGGAGGATCGTGGAGTACAACCAGACCTACTTGGAAAGACGGTTGGTATATATGGACGAGATCAGTTATAACATATACCAACGGTACTTCTACAACCACTTCTCCTATATGTGTTACTGGTGGTAAGGGAGAAACTGGAGACAAGGGAGACAAGGGAGATAAGGGTGATCAAGGAGAAAGCCCTGCTGCGGTTTATCAAGGTATATACAGCGGATCTACTACTTATTATGGTAATAAGTATAGATTAGATGTAGTAAAGTATAATGGAATATTCTATATAGCTCGCATTGATGCTGGTACATTTTCAGGTGTAGTTCCTACTAATACAAGTAAATGGAATCCTTTTGGGGCACAATTTGAAAGCGTTGCTACAAACTTGCTTTTGGCTGAAAATGCAAACATAGCCGGATGGGTTTTCAGAAACAATAGGCTGGAAGCTCAAAATGGTAGTGTTTATCTGGATGGTAGAAATGGAGAAGTACGATTGAAAGGAACACTGCAATTATCTACGGGATATTCAGGAAACTTTTCAGACGTGAATATCTTTTATTTACCAGAAACTACATCTACAAAAAATATCAGTATGGGACAAGAAGCTGATGATATTGGTAAAGTATGCAGATTGTATAATAGTGGTGCTTATGGTAAAGGAAATTATCAGATTGGAGTATATAGTTTCAGTGTAGAAGATGGCATATCAATGAGTGTACATGAATATTATGCTTTGGTAAGGCCACAAGAAATAGTAGAAATGACTTGTTTTGAATTACCCGGATCTACTGAAAGCGTAAGAAAAGCAAGATGGGAAATCACAAGCCGTTTTTCATGGGGAGATTTTGTGAACAGCGAAGCGAAAGGAAGATTCCCTCTTGTTTTGGCCATTGGTCGAATTAATGGATATAATACAGGAGCGTCATTAAGTGGAACGTGGTGGGACGGAAGATCAATAACATCTATCCTTTCTGTGTCACGTCAAGACGCAGGGAAATATAGAATTTCATTTTCAAGCTCAAATGTTCCATCTGGATATAAAGTATTATTAACCGGATATGGAAATTCTTATGGCGAATCCGATGCTCCAATAAAGGGTACTATTATGTCCCTTTCATCTACCTATTTTGATGTCTGGACTTCTGATGATTCTACCAGAAATGATGGTAGTTGCGAATTTATAATCTTCGCACCGTCATGGCAATATAAATTTTAATAAATTATTTGATATGAGTTGGATAAAAGAGAGTAATAGAACAAAACATTTGGCTTATGCAATACCATGTGCGTTTTTGCTTACAATTCTGTTTGTAGCAGGATTGGCGGCTGGTATGGAATTTAAGGATCGTTCTTATGGTGGAAAATGGGATTGGCTGGATCTCATTGCCACGCTATTAGGTGGCTTGGTAGGTCAAATCTTGCAAGCCTTAGTAATCTATTTTATATGGAAAGGAGGTATATAATGGTTTGATGGTATATTTTTCGTCTAAAAGTGTGTTTAAGGAACACATAAATAAGTATATTTGCAGTTAGAATTAACTTGGTGAATTATGGATAATGATATGTACAGCCTTAGAGTGTTAGCCAAAGGGCAAGTATCGGATCTTAGTAATGGATTCAAATTGGGCGGAAATCCGTTTTCGGTATATGTGCGTAGCAAAAGCGCAACGGAAATGGTTTCCGATACGCTTCTTAATTGTAAGCTGATCTGTGATACTTCGTTTGGCAACATTCCAGTACCAGTTGGCGACTGGACACCAGCGGCTATAGTGGAGATTGCCCCAAACGCTATAGACTTGCAGAAGTATGAGATTTATTGGGGTGCAGGTGAAATCATTAGAAACAAATGATATGGGACTTTTGTTAGGCAGCGGTAACACGAAACCGCAATATCCGTATGATATGTGGTACGGAATAGAGGGAGATTTTACAAGCCGTGATTACAAACTCAAAAGGGTTGGTAATCTGGACTTGCACAAGACGCTTCCGATTCAGGCGAAACTAAAACGATTCGTTGAAAATCCAGACGGATCGGTAAAATACTACTTGCATCCGAATGACAGTCGTAAGAAAGACAGCGGTGCTGCCGCTGTGATAGACAGTACGGACGGTAATGTGATGCTGGAGAAGCCGGAGTATTATTTCAGGCTGGAGATAGAGGGCACAAAGTGGATTCGTGCCTATTCTGAATATCCTTTGCCGGGCTTTGTCAAGATGGAGCGCAAAACGGTATCTCCGTGGTTTGCTACAATCAAGATAGATACGAATGAGGCTGTTTCCGGCTGTTTCCTCACTTGGGACGGTGACAATATCGCCCGTGATGCAAGCGGCTATGTGAAGCTGACCGACAACGCTTCAAACTACAGGGGTGGTTCTGGATCTGGCGATGCTTCCAAAGATGGAACTTACAACTCTATGCTGGGTATGCCTCGTACTTCAATTACAAAAGCTACAGCACGTGCCGCTTGTAAGAATGGCACTCATTTGGGAGTTTATCGTGTTTACAATGAAATCGCTTGGTTGCAGAGGCTGGAGTATGCTTCTCTTAATTGTCAAGACACCTACAATGAATCTTTGACCTCGGAGGGGTATCATCAAGGAGGACTTGGAAACGGTACTGCCGTAAACGGTACGGAATGGAACACTTGGGGAGGATATAAGCCTTTCATCCCTTGCGGTGTTACTGCAACACTTGGAAACAATACAGGAAGAGTTCCTTATGTTATCAAGGGATGGACTGGTGGAGATAAGACTGTACAGGTTACTTCTTATCGTGGATTGGAAGTGCCGTATGAATACCTCTGGTATCTTGCGGATGATGTACTTATCTGGCACAAGTCAGATGTTTCTATCGCCTATGTCTGTGAAGATCCTACCAAATTCACTTCACACTCCGATTCCGCTACTTCCGTACCAGATGGATATGAGGCTATCACTGAATTGCCACGCAACGATGGATATATTCTACAATTCGCCCATTCAAGCAAGGGGTATGCTTTCCCTGAAACTGTAGGTGGTTCTGCCGCTGCTGGTGGCTGTGATTACTTCTACACTTGTGTAGATGATTCAGGCTGGGCTTCTCCGGGATGGTATGGTGCCCTGCTCGCTGGGGCTGCGCTTTCTGGTGCGTATGCGGGTTTCGGTTATCTGCTTACGAGTTATCGCTCCTCGTACTCGTATGCGAACATTGGGTTCCGCTTGTGCCGTTTTTAACGGACTGCAAAATGGCGGAACACGGGGGATTTTTTGAGAACGTGAATTGAGAAAGAAAAAAGAATAAACAGGTTGATGGTGATAGGTGGTGCCCTGCTCGCTGGGAATGCGAATAATGGTGCGAATGCGGGTTTCGGTTATCTGAATACGAATAATCGCTCCTCGAACTCGAATGCGAACATTGGGTTCCGCTTTTACCGTGGTTTCAACTTTATAAAATATAACTGTGATCACCATGACCTTACCACACAGGGGCTATCGGAATACTGGTAGCTGGTAAAAAAAGACGAATTAAAACGGTGTTAGTAAGTAATTGAAAGCTCCGATTTAGACCAACGGCACAATGGGCTTGATAAAGACAGAATACGGCTTATGTTACAGTAGCGATACGATGTTTAACGGATATAGTGATATTGAGGATTGCGGATATTATATTGGCGATACTGGTAGCCTCTATATATCCAAAAGCAAGAAACTAAAGAATATCTATCCTCTTATCTACGAACCCGCAAACCTCGTTAGGGCACAATATAATGCACAGAAAGGAAAGGGCGATCGTACAGAGATACGGAAGTTCAACAATAACATTATTGAGTGCATGACAGACTTGTATTTCCAGCTAAGGAATATGACCTACCAGCCGGGCGAATACAAGACTAAGACTATATATGAGCCGAAAGAAAGGCTGATTATGATTGCACCTTTCTATCCTGATCGCATAGTCCACCATTGCGTTATCAATGTGCTTGGGCAACATTGGACGCACATATTCACGTCAAACACTTACGCTTGTATCAAAGGAAGAGGCGTACACAAGTGCATGGAAGATCTGCATAGGGATATGATGCTGGATAAGAAAGGCACTAAGTATTGCTTGAAGATAGATATAAGAAAGTATTTCGACAATGTGGATCACGCATCTATGAAGCGAATAATCCGTTACACCATATCGGATGATCAGATGCTTTGGCTGTTGGATAGAATTATAGATAGCAACGGTAAAACAATCGGTTTGCCAATAGGTAATTTCACAAGCCAGTATTTTGCCAATCTATACCTCGCATACTTCGATCACTGGGTGAAAGAAGATCTTGCAAGAATGGTGATGGCGAAATTTGGGGTGAAGATATACTACTACCGATATATGGATGATATAGTAGTCCTTTGCTCCAGCAAGGAAGCACTGCATTTCATACTTGACATGATGGGACTTTACTTGGCTTCGGAACTGAAACTGGAGATAAAACCGAACTGGCAGATCTTCCCGGTCGATGATCGTTGTATAGACTATGTGGGCTTCAAACAGAATCACTACGGTATCTTGCTCCGCAAGGGCATACTTATGAGGTTCTATAGGAAGCTGAACAAAGTCAAGAAGAAATACGAGATCAAAGACATGAACGATGTAAAACACCTCTTCCCGTCTGAATACGGCTGGGTAATCAGATGCTCGGAGGAACACAGTAAATTCATCTTTAATAAATGTTTGAAAAATGGAAACAACAGGATTATTTATCGGGTTGCTGGCTGACGAAAAGCCGGAGGTTATCTATGACTTGTACAACGGGCAGGGTACATTCATGTACAACCACAACATCAAAGAAGTATCGGTAATCAAGGGAAAAGAGGGTGGCATAACTGTTACCTCTGACGATGACGAAAAGGCTACTGGAAAGATGTTCCAGTATGACAGCGTTAGGGTGGAATACCCAAAGACAGCGGACAACATTTTCAGCACATTGCTTACTGCAAAGTACCCATCTAAGACGGAAAGCAAGCTGATGAATGAATACCAGTCTGCCATGCTCGGACTGCTGGATGAGAGCTACAAGAAGCCTTATGAGAACTTCTTGAAAGATCGTCTTGCAATCCGCAACATGATTGATGCCGATGCTGAAACGTACAACATTCCAACTGATTTATAGTATGATTGAAGATTTTGAAGAAGAGCTGGATTCCAACGCTGGGGATAGCGATCTTTTTGATTGCGAATACTCCAGCGTGGATGCTCTGATAAATGAAGTGATCGTATTCACTGGCGTAAAGTCTGATGTACAGACAGAGAACGGAACGAGAACACTTGTTGCCTTTGGTGAGGGCGCAGGTCGGTCGGCTTTCTTTACTGATAGTAAGAGGCTGAAAGATGTAGTCTGCAATCCAAATCGTACTTTCCCATTCCGTGCTATCATTAAGGTAGTGCGTTTCGGGAATAATACAGGATTCAAGTTCTTTTCTCCTAAGTCAAAGATCACGCAAGAGGACAAGGATAACTTCGAGTATTATAAACGAAACAAGTATAGAAGAAAAAGGTAATGAATGACTGGAAAGAAATTTTACTTGCCTTTGCCTCCATAGTGTCAGCACTTGGCGGATTGGAACTATTAAAATATCTACTTAATAGGAAAAACATAAACCGTGTTACAGCGGCAGATGCTTTCAAGGCGGAGTATAAATCTATTATAGAGGATTACAATAGAGTTAGAAAAGAAGTAGATGATGCAAAACAAGAAATATCTTCTCTGAATAAGAAAGTGGATGAGCTATATAGGCAAGTACGATCACTTGAAAATGAAAGGCTGGATCTGATCAAGAAAAATGCAGAGTTGGAGCTTGCGCTAAGAGAGGCACGTCACAATGAATGTGTAAGACCGGATGATGAGTGCTTTAAGGGCAGACTACCAAAAAGGACTTATTGCCGATTAAAAAAACTTGCCTCTGGAGATTATGATGCTTTCTATGAAGATGATGATATAAATAAAAACAAAAATGACTATGCAGAGAATAAGAATAGTGGAGTATCTGAAAAGTCTGATAAAGGCTGATACACTTGATAGCAGTAAATCATTTGCACTGGTACTATCAATTCTGATAGGTGCATTTATAGGGATTTGTATTGGATTTTGCCTTATCTGGGATGTATGCACCAACGGATATATTAAAACCGATCTTGATGCTATGGGAGTGTTTATGCTCTGTATAGGTGGTTTTATGGCTGGTGGTGGAATAAACAAAGCGATTAGTGAACGAAACAAAAAAGGAAAGGAACAAAACAATGTTGGTACTGATTGATAACGGCCACGGTGAAAACACACGTGGAAAACGATCTCCAAAATGGGCTGATGGCTCACAGTTGTATGAATGGCAGTATGCCAGAGAAATAGCAAATGCTGTATATAACCAGCTTATTGCAAAAGGTGTGGATTGCGAATTACTGGTTAAAGAAAGTATAGATGTACCGTTGGAAGAGAGAGCAAGAAGAGCTAATGAAGCGGCTGCAAGATATGGTAAAAACAAGACTATTCTTGTATCTATTCATGTAAACGCTTCCAATGGAAATGGTACGGGATGGGAGATACACACATATCCCGGAAAGACAAAAGCCGATGATCTTGCACAAATCTTCTGGGACACCGCAAATGAAATGTTCGGTAAGGACTGGAAGATCCGTGGTGACTGGAGCGATGGGGACGGTGATTGGGAAAGCAATTTCTACATTCTCCGAAAAACCACTTGCCCGGCTGTACTTACAGAAAACTTCTTCATGGATAACGAAAGGGATTGCAAGTTTCTTCTTTCCCCGGAGGGAAAGGCGGCTGTTGTGAAACTTCATGTGGATTCAATAACCAAATACATTGAGAAGTATGCGTAAGTATGTGATCATAGCGTTTGCCGTTCTTTTGGCGGCAATCACTTTCCTATTCTACCGTGTCCGATCGCTCCAGTCTGAACGTGACAGACTACAGAACAACCAGACGGCACTACTGGAGGATGTAGCCTACTACAAGACAGAATCCGGCAAGTATGCCGCATCCGTTCAATCGTTGGAGTTGTCTAAGTCAGAGCTACAGGAACATTGCGATGAGCTTGTTAAGACGGTTGAGGATCTCAATGTGAAGATAAAGCGCATCCAGTCTGTTTCAACTACTGCAACGAAAACGGAAGTGCCGATAAAGACGGAAGTACGGGATAGCATAGTTTACCGTGTGCCGGATAGTTTGAAGTTGATTCCAGTTCACACTACTTTGATAGACACATTGAAAAGGATCACATTCAAAGATCCGTGGGTTGAGCTTGACGGTACTATTGACAAAGGTATGTTTACTGGCAGGATTCAAACAGTAGATACACTCATTCAGGTAGTACATAGAGTGCCGCATAAATGGTGGTTCTTCAAATGGGGAACAAAAGCAATAAGGCAGGAGATAAGAAGCTCCAGCCCGTACACCAAGATAGTTTACTCTGAATACATAGAGTTGAAACGAAAGAAGAAATAATTTGTGGAACATAAGAACTTTTTGAGCCGTGCCAACTGTGAAGTCCGCACGGCTTGTTTATTTAAGATGTAATGACTATCTTTGTACCATCCGATCCAAATCGGTGTTGCATTAAAAATCCTCTGTAGCTTTCGGGAGACAGGGGATTTTCCATAGAAATTACAGAAGTTCTACAATAGTTCTACAAAAAATACAAAAAGCCTCACAATCGGCTGATTTACAGTAATAGGACATGAGTTTCCTAAACTTCAAATTCGCGTTCGAGTCGCGGTGGAGCTACTATCTTCTCTTCAGGACGACCTACCCGGTCGTCCTGTTCGCATATTGCTCTCCATATAATCCGATCGAAAGCCAGCTTTCAACGGCATACCGCCGATTATATCGACATCCGAAATAGTTGCGTTCGATCCGGGTTCTTCCATTGCGGCCACAAAAACGAACCGAAACAATTCGGTGTCCCGGTTATTCGCCCGGCATAGCTTGAACTGTGAAGCGACCAAAAACTCCACAACGAAGTCCGCCATCTTCCGCAAGCAGGTGACAAAACCCCATAAAAAACGGGAGCAGACTTTCCGTCTGCTCCCGTTCGATTATGATAAAAATTATCTATTACTTGGCAGCCTGAATCGCCTCCAGATCCTCCTTCAATCCTACGACCAGATTGTCGTACTCCCGCATACCGGTACCGCCGGGAATCAGGTGGCCGCAAATCACGTTCTCCTTCAGGTTCTCCAACGGATCGACCTTGCCCTGGATCGCAGCTTCGTTCAGCACCTTGGTCGTCTCCTGGAAGGAAGCGGCCGAAATGAAGCTCGAAGTCTGCAATGCGGCACGGGTGATACCCTGCAGAATCTGCGTGGAAGTCGCAGGAACGATATCACGCACCTTGACGAGATTCAGGTCACGACGCTTGAGGCTCGAATTCTCGTCACGCAACTTGCGCATCGAGATAATCTGCCCCGGCTGTACGGCCGTAGAGTCGCCGGCATCCGTTACGACCACCTTGTCATAAAGCTCGTCGTTCACGTCCATAAACTCCCATTTATCGACGATCTGATCCTCGAAGAAGCGGGTATCACCCGGATCTTCGATCTTGACTTTCGACATCATCTGGCGTACGATCACCTCGAAATGCTTGTCGTTGATCTTCACGCCCTGCATACGGTACACCTCCTGCACCTCATTGACGATGTACTCCTGCACCTTCGTCAGACCCAGGATATTGAGAATATCGCTCGGGGTAATGGCACCGTCCGAAAGCGCACCGCCGGCCTTCACGTAGTCGTTCTCCTGAACGATGATCTGACGCGACAGCGGCACCAGGTAACGGCGTACGTCACCTTCTTTTGACGTGATGATGATCTCACGGTTACCGCGCTTGATCTTGCCGAAGGTCACCTCGCCGTCGATCTCCGAAACGATGGCCGGATTGGACGGGTTGCGGGCCTCGAACAACTCCGTAACACGCGGCAGACCACCGGTGATATCGCCGCCCGACTTGCCGACGGCACGCGGGATCTTGATCAGGATATCGCCGGCCTTGATCTTTGCATTGTCCTTGACAACCACGTGGGCCGACACCGGCAAGTTGTAGGATTTGACCTCTTCGCCCTCCTTGTTGATCACCTTGATCACGGGGTTCTTGGTCTTATCCTTGGATTCGATGATTACCTTCTCCGAAAGACCGGTCTGCTCATCGCGCTCGTCACGGTAAGTAACACCCTCGATAACACTGTCATAAACAGCTTTACCCTCATGCTCGGAGATGATTACCGCGTTGTACGGATCCCACTCGCAGATCATGTCGCCCTTCTTGACCTCGGCGCCGTCGCTCATATAGAGCATCGAACCGTAAGGCAGGTTGTGCGTATAAAGCACGATTTCGGTCTTGGGATCCACGATGCGGAACTCCGACTGACGCGAAATGACGATGTCCACGGCTTCGCCCTGCGGGTTCTTGCCCTTCACGGTGCGAAGCTCGTCGATCTCCAGACGACCTTCGTATTTCGAAACCACATTGGTCTCGACAGCCGTACCGGCCGCCACACCGCCGACGTGGAACGTACGGAGGGTCAGCTGCGTACCCGGCTCACCGATGGACTGTGCCGCGATGACGCCGACCACTTCGCCGCGCTGTACCATGCGGGCCGTAGCCAGGTTGCGTCCGTAGCACTTCGCACAAACGCCGCGACGCGATTCGCAGGTAAGCACCGAACGGATTTCGACGGACTCCAGCGGCGATTTCTCGATGGCCTCGGCAATCGACTCCGTGATCTCCTCACCGGCCTTGCAGAGCACCTCGCCCGTGAGCGGGTGAATCACATCGTTCAGAGCCGTGCGGCCCAGGATGCGATCGTAGAGCGTCTGCACCACGTCGTCGTTGCGCTTGATGGCCGTAGCCGTCAAACCGCGCAGCGTACCGCAATCCTCCTCGTTGATGATTACATCCTGCGCAACGTCCACCAGACGGCGCGTCAGGTAACCGGCATCGGCCGTTTTCAGCGCCGTATCGGCCAAACCCTTACGGGCACCGTGCGTAGAGATGAAGTATTCGAGCACCGAAAGACCCTCCTTGAAGTTCGAGAGAATCGGGTTTTCGATAACTTGCTGACCGCCCTCGACACCAGACTTCTGCGGCTTGGCCATCAGACCGCGCATACCCGAAAGCTGACGGATCTGCTCCTTCGAACCGCGGGCTCCGGAGTCCAGCATCATATAGACCGGGTTGAAACCGTCGTCATCCTTGATCAGGGTGTCGATCACCGTCTTGGTGAGTTTCGTATTGATATTGGTCCAGATGTCGATGATCTGGTTGTAGCGTTCGTTGTTGGTGATAAGACCCATGTTGTAGGATTCGATCACCTCGTCGGCACGCTCGTATCCCTCCTGGACCAGTTTCTCCTTCTCCTCGGGAATAATAACGGCATCGAGGTTGAACGACAGACCGCCCTGGAAGGCCATCTGGTACCCCATCGCCTTGATATCGTCGAGGAATGCAGCCACCTTGTCGGCACCCGCCTTCTTCATCACCACGGCGATGATGTCGCGCAGCGAACGCTTGGTAAGCACCTCATTGATATAACCGACCTCTTCGGGCACCACCTGGTTGAACAGGATGCGGCCGATAGTCGTTTCCTTCAGTACCCGCACCTTGTTGCCGTTCTCGTCCACGTCGCTGACCATACATTTCACCTGCGCATGCAGATCGGCCCGCTTCTCGTTGTAAGCGATGATCGCCTCCTCGGGACCATAGAAAGTAAGGCCTTCGCCTTTGACGCCCTTGCGGGGCTTGGTGATATAGTACAGACCGAGAACCATGTCCTGCGAAGGCACGGTGATAGGAGCGCCGTTCGCGGGGTTCAGGACGTTGTGCGAACCGAGCATGAGCAGCTGGGCCTCCAGAATGGCGGCATTGCCCAGCGGCAGATGCACGGCCATCTGGTCACCGTCGAAGTCGGCGTTGAACGCCGTACAAGCCAACGGGTGCAGCTGCATGGCCTTGCCCTCGATCAGTTTGGGCTGGAAGGCCTGGATACCCAGACGGTGCAGCGTCGGGGCACGGTTCATCAGCACCGGATGCCCCTTGATGACGTTCTCCAGAATACCCCAGATAACGGGGTCTTTCCGGTCGATGATCTTCTTGGCCGATTTCACCGTCTTGACGATACCGCGCTCGATGAGCTTGCGGATTACGAACGGCTTATAGAGTTCGGCCGCCATATCCTTCGGAATACCCATCTCGTGCATCTTCAGTTCAGGACCGACGACGATGACCG
>ENA-OZGD01000202-OZGD01000202.1-human-gut-metagenome-genome-assembly--contig:-NODE-202-length-32475-cov-11.594941_pt1 | contig 32475 bp, 26 predicted proteins | sample MGYA00244653_ERZ653652 | MGnify/ENA primary metagenome ERZ653652 (study PRJEB26926, sample SAMN06164983) | human gut metagenome | biome: ENVO:00009003; feature: ENVO:2100002; material: ENVO:00002003... | reverse complement strand
GTTACATACGATGCTGAAGGAGGAGATCGAAGATGAGGTGGTATGAATATAAGATGGAGGTTGATGACCTTGCTGCCCCGGACGATCTGAAGGCAAAGCTGCTGGCCATGACCGACACCCTGACCGCGGAGGAAAAGGCCGAACCCATGATGGCTGCCCCTGCCCCGCAGGCCGCTGCACCCGCAGCACCCCTGAACACCGAAGCCAAGAAGAAAAAGCCCATCCACTTCCCGGTAAAGCAGCTGGGCACGCTGGCTGCCTGTCTGGCCGTGTGCGTGCTGGGTTACAGCACCCTGCATCTGGGCATCGGGATGGGCAGCGCAAAAAGCAGCGCGCCCACCCTGTACGCAGCCGAAGGCGCTGCCGACAGCTCCGCTGCCTCTGTGGCAGCGGGCGGGTTTGATCTCCAGCACGCCGCGCTGGACAGCACCCCCGAGGCGGTGCATTACAGTCTGGATGCAGACGACCGCTCTCTGGAAACGGAGTACAGCGGCACCGGCAGCACCGAGGCTGCTGCGCCTGCGGTGGACAGTGCTAAGATCATCTACACCGCCAACCTGACACTGGAAAGCAAGGACTACGAAACAGCCCGCAGCGCGCTGGACAGCGCCCTCGCCGAGGCGGGCGGCTATCTGGAATCCAGCAGCGAATATTCCAGCACCGGTTCCAGCCGCTCCGTAAGCCTGACCTACCGGGTGCCGCAGGCCAATTACCAGAGCTTTCTGGATGCTGTGGCCGCTGCCGGTAATGTGACCTATCGCAGCCAGCAGGCCGATGATGTGACCACTCAGTATATGGACGTGTCCGCGCGGCTTTCTAATCTGCAGGCACAGCGCACCCGCTTACAGCAGCTGCAGGCACAGGCCGAAACTCTTTCGGACTTGCTGCAGATCGAGGACTCCCTCACCGAGGTACAGTCCCAGATCGAAAGCTGGCAGAGCCAGCTGGACTGGTACAGCGATCAGGTGCAGCAGTGCACCGTGTATATCGACCTGAACGAGGTGCAGACCTACACACCCGCCGACGAGGGCTTCTTCTCCCGCATCGGCACGGCCCTTGTCTCCGGCTGGGGCAACTTTGTGAATGGCTTGCAGCAATTTGTGGTGGCGCTGGCCTCCGTCTGGCCGCTGGCAGTGCTGGCGTGCGCTGCTGTTGCCGTGGCGCTTGCATGGCGCAAAAAGCACCCGAAGAAGTGACCCCATAGAAATCCATTTTCCGCATAAAGGCTTCCCCCGGCCGGGGGAAGCCTTTTGTTCAACCCTGCTGAAAACAACCACCCCTGTCCCGCCGGGCTGCTGCACCGGGAGACAGGGGTGATTTTTGTATATTTTGCAGTGCTTATTACACGCCGGAATAGGCCGAGAAGCCGCCGTCCACCGGCAGGCAGATGCCGGTGATGAAACCGGCTGCCTCATTGTTCAACAGGAACAGCAGCGCGCCCACAAGGTCTTTTTCACTGTCGCCAAAGTGTCCCATGGGGGTGGCGGCAAGGATCTTTTTGGTGCGGTCGGTGGGGGTGCCGTCCTCGTTGAAGAGCAGCTTTGCGTTCTGCTCGCTGGCAAAAAAGCCCGGGGCAATGGCGTTGACCCGGATGCCCACCTTGCTGAAGTGGACGGCCAGCCACTGCGTGAAGTTGGTCACGGCGGCCTTGGAGCCGGAGTAGGCCGGGATCTTGGTCAGGGGCAGGTAGGCGTTCATGCTGGAGATGTTCAGGATGTTGCAGCCCTCGCGGCCGACCATCTGGCGGGCAAAGGCTTGGGTCGGCAGCAGGGTGCCGATGAAGTTCAGGTTGAACACCATCTCCACGCCGCTCTCGTCGAGGTCGAAGAAGGTTACGGTGTCAGTGTCGAGGTCGCCCATCTCGAAATATTCCTTGTCGGTATTGGCGCGGGAATTGTTGCCGCCCGCACCGTTCACGAGGATGTCGCAGGGGCCGAGGTCGGCCAGCACGTCCTCGGCCACCTGCAAGCAGTTGGCCTTGTTCATGACGTTGCAGGTGTAGCCCTTGGCCACGCCGCCCTCGGCTTCGATCTCATCGGCCAGCGCCTTGAGCTTGTCCATATTGCGGCCCAGCAGGGCAACTTTCGCCCCCGCGCGGGCCAAGGCCTTGGCGAAGATGGAGCAGAGGGTGCCGCTGGCACCGGTGACAACGGCGACTTTGCCGGAGAGGTCGGTGTTCAGAACGTTCTTTTCCATGGTGTACCTCCGTTCAATCAGACTTTGCCCGCACCCTTGTCCAAGATCTTATTGAACCGTGTGAAGAAGGTGAAGGCGGTAACGGCTGCAGCAAGGATGTCGCTGACCGGCTCGGCGAGGAAGACGCCGAAAACGGGTTCAGAAACCAGATGCGGCAAAATGAAGATGAGGGGGATCAGCAGGATGATCTTGCGCAGACAGGCCAGCAGCAAGCTGACTTTGGCCTGCCCCAGCGCCATGAAGCTCTGCTGGCATGCGATCTGAACACCCATGGCAAAGATGCCAGCCATATAGATGCGCATGGCCCACGTGGTGTACTCGATGAGGGCGGCGTCCGAGGTGAAGATGCCCGCCACCGCGCCGGGAACCAGCATCATCAGCAGCCAGAACAGGGTCGTGTAGCCGAAGCAGAGGGTCAACTGGAAGCGGAAGGCCTCCTTGACGCGGCTCTTTTTGCCCGCGCCGAAGTTGAAGCTCATCACCGGCTGGCCGCCTTGGCAGATGCCCTGAAGGGGCAGGGTCGCCAACTGGGAAGCGCTGGTGATGACCGTCATAGCGCCCACGGCCACGTCGCCGCCGTACCGGGCGAGGCTGGAGCTGAAGCTGATGGAGAGCAGACTCTCGGTGGAGAGCATGACGAAAGAGGATATGCCCAGCGCTACGACGGGCAGGATGGTCTTCTTTTCCGGCTTCAGGTACTCTTTTTTCAGCTTGAGAGTGGTCTTGGGGCCGGTGAGGAAGCGCAGGATCCAGATGGCACCCACGGCCTGACTGAGCACGGTGGCGATGGCCGCGCCCTGCACGCCCAGACCCAACGCGAAGATCAGGATGGGGTCCAGAATGATGTTGATGACCGCACCGATGACGGTGGTGAGCATACTGATCTTGGCGAAGCCCTGCGTTGTGATGAAGGGGTTCATGCCCATCACGATGAGGACGCAGACCGAGCCGAGGATGTAGATGCGGCTGTAGGCCAGCGCGTAAGGCAGGGTGGTATCGCTGGCACCGAACAGGCGCAGCAGGGTGGGTGCGCTGGCGTAGAACACGACGGTCAGGAGCACCGCGAAGATCATCAGCATGGTGAAGCTGTTACTGATGATCTTTTCCGCCTGTTCCTTATCGCCTTGGCCCATGGCAATGGCGGTGCGGGGGGCACCGCCCGCACCGATGAGCATGGCAAAGGCGTTCAGCAGCATCAGGATGGGGGTGAACAGGCCCACGCCCGTCAGCGCCGCCGCACCGATGCCGGAGATGTGGCCGATGTAGATGCGGTCCACGATGTTGTACAGCAGGTTGACCACCTGCGCTACGACCGCCGGGATCATCAGCTGGAGCAGCAGCTTCTTGACGTCGCCGGTGCCCATATCTTGCTTTTTCTGTGTCTGAGGCATTTGATTCTCCTTGTAAAAATCGATAATCAACACCCCGGAAGGGGTGCTGATTATCGATAAAAGCTTAGTAATTCAAACCGAAGTTCATCTCATAGTAGTTGCCGGCGGCGTCGCGGTAGGCGTAAGCCTTGCCGTTCTCGTCCTTCATGCTGTCGGGCATGTAGGCATCCTTGGCGTAGCCGGGCACGTCGTTGGGGCTGACGCAGACGCCGTCCGCGTTGACAGCCAGAACCTCATCGCCCTTGGGCAGGGTCAGCGGCAGCTTGCCGACCGGGGCAAAGCGGCCGAAGATGACGTCCAGCGTAGCGGAAGGATAGGTGTCGAAGCCGACGGTCAGCGCATCGGAGACCTTCTCGATGCTGCCGACTTCCCAAGCCAGCGGGCAGTTGATGTTGGAGACGACCTTGCCGCCGTGCGCGTGGACCGCCTCGGCGATGCCGGGGATGCGGTTGGCACCCACCAGCGTGGTCTCCTTGTGGGTCTCGGCGGTGGGCTTGCCGCTCTCGTCCACGTTGCAGACGGTCTTGTCCTCGCAGATGTCCAGCTCCAGATAGCCGGGGGTAGCGTTGAAGTACGCACCGGACTGGGGGCTGACCATCAGCAGGGCGATCTCGGCTGCGGCGGGCTCATCCACCAGAACCACATCGCCCAGCATCTCCCGCAGGGCCTTGGTGGCAGCCCCGCCGACTTCGGCGCTCTTGCCGAAGGCCTCGGCGTAGACCTTGCAGCCCTTCTTCAGGGGCAGGGTGCCGTCATTCTTCAGCAGGACGACGCTCTCGCGGTGGACGCGGGCAGCCTCTTCCCAGTCGGCCTTGGTGGCTACGACCTCGGCGGCCTTCTTGGGGTCGGCGTAGGGGTCCTCGAACATGCCCTGACGGAACAACTCGGTCAGGGTGCGGCTGACGGCGCGGTTCAGGCTCTCGTCGGTCAGGACGAGGTCCTCCTTCTTGAAGCCGGCGGGCACCTCGTGGGTGTCGTAGTAGCCATTGGTGGCGCGGGCGTAGCTCTCCTCGCCCAGCTCGTTGTCCAGCAGACCGGAGATCAGGTCCACGCCGCTCTGGGTGACGGCGTAGCCGATGCGCTCCGGCTCGTCCAGCATATCGACGCCCCAGCACATGTTGTGGACGATGCCGGTGTCGGAGTTGATGTAGCCCTTGAAGCCCATCTGGCTGCGGAGTATCCCGTCGATGAACACCTTATTGTAAGCAAAGCCGTAGGGGTTCAGCGCAATGGGGTTGCCGTTGAAGTCCTCCTGCGGGGCGCTCTTCTCGGCGCAGGGCTTGGAGTAGTAGGGCATGATGGACTCGGCGTTGTGGCGGATGGCCGCACGGAAAGCCGGGATGTGATACTTCTGCAGGGAGCCGGGGGTGGCGTAGATGTTCCACTGACCAGCAGCATAGTGGGGATCAAAGCCGTTCTCACGGGCACCGCCGCCGGGGAAGTGCTTCACGGTGACGGATACGCCCTCCGGGGTGACACCGTTGCTGCCGCCCTGAATGCCGGGGATCAGGTGGTCGAAGATCTCCTCGATCAGCTCCGGGTCCTCGCCGAAGGTGCCGAAGGTGCGCTGCCAACGGGGGTCGGTGACGCAGTCGGCCATGTACATATAGCCCTTCTTCAGGCCGCATGCGTTCCACTCGCGGCGGATGGTGTCGGCGAACTTGTCGATGATGTCGATGCGGGCAGTACCCTTGACGGCGGCTGCGATGCCCAGAGTGCCGGGATAGGTGGCGAACACGCCGGTGGCGTCGTTCATGCCGAAGACGACCTCGCCGTTCTCGTTGCGGCTGTTGGACATGACCTGCATGGGCACGAAGTGCTCACAGGTCTCGGTCAGGTACTGCAGCTGGTTGAGGTAATCGGCCAGATCTTCGGGCGAGGGGCTCTCGCGGAGAATGACGTGGCGGTTGAAGCACTTCTTGACCATGTCGGTGGTGCTGGGCAGAGCCTGATGGCCGAAGATGCTGTCGGAGACATCCACCGGGGCCTCATCCAGCAAGCCGGTCTCGTCGCCCACGGGCTTGTGGCCGTTGGCGGAGAGACGAGGGGAGGGATACTTGGGGCCCATCCGCCAGTCGGAGGTGAAGAGCTGGCCGATCTTCTCGCTGGTGGTCAGGGTCTTGACGTAAGCCTGTGCGCGCTCTTCGGGGGAAAGGCGCCAGTCGTTGACGGCGCTGACGGTGCCGGTGCCGTCGATATCCTTGAAGTACAGGCCGTCCTGCGAAAGGACTTTGCGCTCCACTGTGCCGATGGTGGGGCCGTTTGCATTGACGTAGCGCTGAACGCGCTCGGAAGCTTTTACTGCCATTTGTGTTTCTCCTTTTTCGTTTTTTACAGGGATGCAGAGATGCGTTTTTATGATACCTATATTATAATGACGCGGCTCCAAACGGAGTAGAAATATTTTTGGATAAATCCGCAATTTCCCCACATTCTTTTCAGGACTTTTCGCGCAGATGGGCAATGTGCAATACTAGTATATCACTTGATTGTGCAACCTGTCCAATAGCTTTTTCGGAAGTTGTGAAAATCTTCTCAAAATAGTAAAATCGTCCTGATTCACCTCAAAATTTTACTAACAGAATTTTCGAAATGTGTTCATAATAATGACATAAAGTCCCGCAGCCCGCACAGTGGCAGGTGCGGTTTTCTAAACGGGGCAAAACGGAGAACGTCGATTCACAAATTAAGGAGAGAAAACGAAATGGCAAAAACGAGAACTCTGCCGGACAAGTTCTATGACAAGAACTATGAGACCAACGGCATCCACCGCGTTCCGCTGTGGCGCATCGGTTGCTTTGCGCTGAACAACACGGCCACCAACCTGTACATGTTCCTGATGAACTACGCCACCTACTACCTGATGGGCTGGGTCGGCGTTGGCATGATGGTCGCTTCTTCCCTGACCATGGCCATGCGTATCTGGGATGGCGTCACCGACCCGTTCGTCGGCTTCATGGTCGATAAGACCAACGGCAAGTTCGGCAAGAACCGCCCGTTCATGGTCATCGGCAACATCATTCTGGCCGTGACCAGCTTCGTCGCCTTCCATGTCACCCACAACCTGCCGCAGGCTGCCCGCTTCCCCTTCTATGTGGTCGTGTTGATGGTTTACTACCTCGGCTACACCTGCCAGTGTGTCGTTACCAAGTCGGCTCAGTCCTGCCTGACCAACGACCCCAAGCAGCGCCCCCTGTTCGCATCCTTCGACGGTGTGTATAACACCGTCCTGTTTGCCGGTCTGGCTGTCATCACCGCCAACATCGCAAACGGCTACAAGGACGTCGGCGGCTATGCTTCCACCCAGTTCTTCCACACCTTCTGGCTGTTCACTGCCATCGCTTCCGGCATCTTCACCCTGCTGGCTGTCATCGCCATCACCCCGAAGGATCGTCCTGAGTTCTTCGGCACCGGCAAGCCCGTCAAGGTCGGCCTGAAGGATTACTGGGATACCCTGAAGAACAACCGCGCCATTCAGATGCTGGTCCTGTCTGCCTCTACTGATAAGCTGGGCAATACCGCAAAAACCAGCGCCGTTCAGGTCGCTCTGTTCGCCTGCATCGCCGGTTCTACCCTGCTGCAGGGCAACGTCACCGCTCTGACCACCGTCCCCGTCTGCGTCCTGACCTTCCTGTGCATCTCCACTCTGGCTACCAAGTTTGGCCAGCGCAAGGGCATGATCATCGGCTCTGTCGGCGCTCTGATCGGCAATGGCGCTCTGATCGCTCTGTGGCTGCTGGGTGACCCCACCACCATGACCTCCAACCCGGAGACCGGTGCTCTGAACTGGGGCTACTTCCTGATCCTCTACATTGTCCTGACCGTTCTCACCGGCGGCTTCCAGAACCTCGCCGGCAACATCGTTATCCCCATGACCGCTGACTGCGCTGACTACGAAGTTTATCGTTCCGGCAAGTACGTCCCCGGCCTGATGGGCACCCTGTTCAGCTTCGTGGACAAGCTGGTCTCTTCCTTCGCTCCCATGATCGCTGGCGCCATGTTCACCGCTTGCGGCTTCGTTGACCACAACCCCGTCATGGGCGACCCCGTCACCATGAAGCTCCGCATCGGCACTGCACTGTGCGCTTACGGCGTCATCATGATCGGTCTGGTCTGCAACCTGATCGCAATGCACTTCTACCCCCTGACCAAGGAAAAGATGGCCGAGATTCAGGACGAAGTCATGAAGATCAAGATGGCTGCTGCGCAGAACGCCTGATCCCAAGCTGCATTCTAACGCTTAACACTGCGGAAAACATTCTCATCAGAAACCAATAAGGAGGACCGCTCACCGGGCTGACTGCGCGGTGGGCGGCTTTCCTGATTTTATGAAACAAGAGACAGAGGTACAAAACAATGGCAAAGACCCAATGGCAGAAAGACCCCAACCACGGCTTCATCTGGAACTGTATCGATCATCTGGCCACATGGTATGATGGCCGCGAAAAGCACGCCGTCAACCGCAAGACCTACCTCCGCCTCTGCATTCTGGGAATTTTTGGCGCACACCAGTTCTACGCGAAGCGGCCCATTCTGGGGGTGCTCTATCTGGCGACCTGCTGGAGCGGTTTTTCCATCGCAATGACCCTCGTGGATGCGATCATCGCCGTCCCCATGAAGCCGGACGAGAACGGCCTCATCCTGCTGTGAGCCACCCCCTATTGAGCGGTTTCGCAAAACCGGAAAGGTACATGTTATGAGCAATTTCCTGCAAACGCTGTTCAATACGAACCACGACCAGCCCAGCTTTCTGGTCTTCGTCGTTCTGGCGTTCATCGCCATCGTGGTGCCCAATCTCTCAAAGTATCTGTATGAGTCCCGCCGGGCCCGCAATGCGCCCCATACGACCAGCAGTGCGGCTTCCTCCGGCCCGAAAAAGAAAAAGAAGAAAAAGCGCTGAGAATTTGGTTTAAGTATGCACAAGAGCCCCACGACATCCGCCGTGGGGCTCTTGCTGTTACTCCCTCAAGGGGGGCTGGCCCCCCTCTCCGAGGGAGCTGTCACCGAAGGTGACTGGGGGAGTTACAAAAGAAGATTGACACATGATAGCATATGTGCTATCATAAACCTGAGGAAAGCAGCTTGGTTGAGGAAAATGTGAAATGTATGAAGTTGAATTTTATGAAGACGCAAACGGCGTCTCGGAATTGTGGGACTTTCTGGAAGAATTGCGCGTAAAAAGTGCAACGAATAAAGATGCCCGGATACAGCATAAGCAAATCGCACTTTATATCCAGCTGCTGCAAGACAGCGGGACGCGGCTGCCGGAAAATATTACGAAGCATCTGGTAGAAGATATCTGGGAACTGCGACCGGGCAATAACCGGGTGTTTTACTTCTGTTGGAGGAAGAATAAATTTGTATTGCTGCATCAGTTTCGAAAGAAATCGCAGAAGACACCTCGAAGAGAGATCGAGCGCGCGAAAGCGGAACGGGATGATTGGCTTACAAGAAATAAGGAGTGATAGACGATGAGGACATGGAACGACTACAAAGAGCATGTGCGGACGGTGGACCCAGAAATCTCCAAGGATATGGAAGAAGTGGAGGCACTTTCGCAGATCGTAAAAGCAATGGTGGAACAGCGCAATGCGTTGGGCCTGAGCCAGCGGGAACTGGCTGCGCTGTGCGGCATTCCACAGTCGTCGGTGGCGCGAATCGAGTCGTTCAAGACCGTGCCAAACCTCGATACGCTGCTGAAGATCTTCCAGCAGCTCGGTCTGAAGCTGAGTGTTACAGCGGCCTGAGAATGAAAATGAAACCGCAAAATGCCCCGGCGGGCACTGCATTTGCAGCATCCGCCGGGGCATTGTTCTGCTTTTGAGGGGGAATTACTTCTTGACCTTGATGAGCTGTGCGTTCAGGCTCTCGATGAAGCCCTCCGGCATACCGGAGATCATGTTGCTCATGGCTTCGGGGGTCATCTTCTTCATCATATCCCACATGCCGACGCCGGGCTTGATGTCGAAGTTGGTGGCCAGCTTGACGGCCTTTGCAGCCAGAGCCAGAGCCTCTTCGTTCTTAGCAAGGTCTTCCATGGTGTCCTTCACGCTGTAATAGCCTTCAGGGAACTCCATGGGCGCAGTCAGATCCATGCTGCCGACCTGCTTGAACCAGTTGGCGACACCTTCCTGACGCTCGTTGAACTCCGGCAGGGTGTAGTAGCCGGGCTCCTCTGCAACCTTCTCCAGCGTGATGGAATCCTTCACATCGCCGGCAACGGCCACGATGGTGTTGAAACCTTCGTTCAGAGCAGCGTTGAACTTGAAGACGCGGTGTGCGGTCTGCTGGCCGACTTCCTTGCCGTTGACGTACAGAACGACGGTGTCCTGATTGGAGTAGACCTTGATCTCGGTGGTCTCGCCTGCGCGCTGAGCGTGGCGGCGGCCAGCGATGTGAACCATCGGGGTCTGGGTCCAGTAAGCCTGATAGACAAAATAGCTGTCCTTCTTGGTCTTGCGGTCCATGGTGATGAGGCCCTTGTTGTTGCGGCCGCTCACGCCGCCCTCGTTACGGGCAGCGCAGCCGAAGTCGAACATGTTCCAGACGTGGGAAGCCCAGACCCAAGGACGATCCTCAAAGACCTGCGCCATGTGCTCGTGGTACAGAGCCTGATACTCCTCGGTGTAGTCCTTGCACTGGGGGGTGTTGCTGTGCCAGTTGATGATGCCTTCGCAGCCATACTCGGAGATGCCGATGCAGATGTCGGGGTGCTCTGCGTGGAACTGATCCAGCCACGGGCCGTTCTGCTCCATCTTGCCGCCGTACCAGCCGAAGTAGTGGTTGTAGCTCTCCAGATCGGTGATGTGGTGCATGGGGCCGTTGACGGGGGTGGTGGAAACGTGAGCGATGGTGGTCAGGCGGGTCGGGTCGAGCTCCTTGCAGAGCTTCTCCAGATCGTGATGAGTGTCCACCAGCTCCTGAGAGATGCCGCCGATGAGGATCTCGTTGGAGATGCCCCAGAACATGATGGAGGGGTGGTTGTAGTTCTGGATGATGAGTTCCTTCATCTCCTCCATGACATGCTTGTGAGCGCCCTCGCCCTTCTTGAAGACGCTGATGAAGGGGATCTCAGCCCAAACGGCGAAACCGATCTCATCGCAAGCGTCGTAAAAGTCCTGACTGTGCTGGTAGTGTGCCAGACGGATGGTGTTGGCACCCAGCTCCTTGATGAGCATGGCGTCATCATAGTGCTCCTCGGCGGTCAGAGCGTTGCCCTCGAATACGCGGTCCTGATGGCGGGAAACACCGCGCAGCGGGGTGGGTACGCCGTTGATAGAGAAGCCCTCGTCGGGAGTGACCTTGAAGGAACGGACGCCGACGTTGGCGGCGATCTCGTCCACTTCCTCGTTGTTGCGCTGCAGGGTAGCGACAACGGTGTACAGGTTGGGCTCGTCCATGCTCCACAGCTGGGCATCGGGAACGTAGATGGTGACCTCAGCGTCAGCAGAGCCGCGGACAGCAGAAGCGACCTCGCGGCCGAAGCAGTCCTCGATGCTGTACATGACGGTCAGGTCGTCAGCGGGGTTAGTGACGAAGCTCTTGATGGTGAAGTTTGCGCCGCCGTCCTCGGTGGGAACAGGGGTGACCATCATGCCGGGGCCGCCGTAGTAGTCCAGATCAAAGTGTGCGTTGGGCACGCTGATCAGGTTGACACCTCGGTACAGGCCGCCGTAGAAGGTAAAGTCGGCGGAAGAGGGGTACATGGACGGGGTGTCCTCGTTGGAGACCTCGATGGTCAGCTCGTTCTCACCCTCGTGGCACAGGTCGGTGACGTCCGCACGGAAGATGGAGAAGCCGCCCTCGTGGGTGGTAGCGACCTGACCGTTGACCTTCACGGTGGAGTTCAGGGCAGCAGCCAGAACTTCCACGTAGGTGCGGCCGCCCTCGCGGGGCTGCTTGGGTGCGGTGAAGGTGCGGGTGTAAACGCCGGTGGTGCGCAGGTAGCTGCCATTGCCGTCGTTGCCATCCACAGCGTTCCAAGTGTGGGGCAGGTTGACCTGCTCGGTGGCGTGGTCGCCCTTGGGGAAGGACAGGGTCCAGTTTTCGTTCAAAGAAATGATCTCTCTCATTGATACGACTCCTTCTCAGATTTTCAGTGTGTGGGTCCGCAGCGCAGACCTCGTTGTGAAACTAGTATATCACAGTGAACCCGGCAGACGTTTGTACAAAATCACTTTAAAATAGTAATATTTTGCGAAAATTTCAACGACCGGCGGAAATTTGTGTGGGAGATCTGCCGCAACCGGGTGACCAATTCCTATAATGCGGGCGTGTTGGTGCTGAGTGCGCCCCCCTCTTCTGCAATGAAAACCAGTTGACGGAAGGCGGGATTTTTGGTATAATGACAAAGCTGTAGGATTATCAGTGTGAATGTTTGCACTGCGCTCCACAGCATGATTTGAATATGGAGATGTATCGAAGTGGTCGTAACGAGAACGACTCGAAATCGTTTTGTCCTTAACCGGGCACGTGGGTTCGAATCCCACCATCTCCGCCAACAAAAGGCACCGGCTCAGGCTGATGCCTTTTTTGCGGCCAAGATGGTGCGGATGAGAACAGGGCGGCGGTCCGCAGACCGCAAGCAATCAGCCCTGTGGGCTGTTGCTTAGCCCGCGGGAGAATGCCCACCATCTCCGCCAACAAAAGGCACCAGCTCAGGCTGGTGCCTTTTTTGCGGCCAAGATGGTGTGGATGAGAATAGGGCGGCGGTCGGCATCAATCAAAATGGTCATGTGTGTTCCTCCATCGTCCACCGAAAGGCTCTTGCGGTACGCAAATCAGCGTCCTTAAAGTGCCCGCCGCTGTTCCATTCAAGGGTGCAGTCTGCGCCACGCTCTGCAAGCCGACTGTGCAGGGCACGGATGTTATCGCCCACCGCAGCCATGACGGCGTTTTTCGTGTGTTCTTCCTTGTCGCCAAGGCTCAGATAAACGCGCTGTGCCTGTATCGGGTGCTGCTGTTCAAACTCCTTCCAACCCGGAAACCAAACAGAGGGCGAGGCGGCGGCGACACCGTAGAACAGATCAGTCTGGGTGGATGCCCACAACGCAAACAATCCCGCCAGCGAATAGCCGCCCAGAATGATTTTGACGTTTTTCGGGAGAGGATACTGCTGCTTCAGCGTGGGAATGACCTGTTCCGTCAGAAAGCTTAGCGTGTCCGCAGCCTTGCCGCCGAACCCTTGCTTTCCCCACACAGCAGGGGCTTCCCACGGAGAAAGTGCATCGTTCCAGCTTTCCACTGGAATGGCCGCAAACAGAAAGCGGTGCGCACTCTGTGCAATAGCGGTAACCTCGCTTTCCATGCTTTGCAGCTCGTGTTCGCCTGTCATTTGGAGCAGCAGGTATTCCGCATGGGGTTCGCCGTAAATACGGCAAGGTTTGTTTTCGATTTGCATTATCTGTGCAGTCACTGCGGCGTCCTCCCGAAAAAACTTTGATAAGCCCAGTATAGCAGATTTGGGGAAGGAGATGCAAAAAAGTTACAATTTTCTCATGAAAAAAGGCGTTTTCCCATTGACAGCCTTGTTATAATAGGAATATAAGGATTTTTGAGCCAGCACTCTGCGGCTCGGATTGCTTGACGGCCCCTTGCGGGGGCTTTGGAAAAAGAAAGAGGCAACAGCATTATGACCAAAATTGATATTTTCTCCGGCTTCCTTGGTGCCGGTAAGACGACCCTCATCAAAAAGCTCATCAAAGAGTCCTTTGCGGGCCAGAAGGTCGTTCTGATCGAGAACGAGTTCGGCGAGATCGGCATCGACGGCGGCTTTTTGAAGGAGTCCGGCATCCAGATCAACGAGCTGAATGCGGGCTGTATCTGCTGCTCGCTGGTGGGCGACTTCCGCGCTGCCCTGCAGCAGGTGGTGGAGCAGTACCACCCGGATCGCATCGTGATCGAGCCGTCGGGCGTCGGCAAGCTGAGCGACGTGACCCGTGCCGTCGAGGGTGTGGCAGAGCATCTGGATGTTCAGCTGAACAGCTTCGTTACCGTGGCCGACGTGAACAAGGTCAAGATGTATATGAAGAACTTCGGTGAGTTCTACGATGACCAGATCAGCCACGCAAGCTGCATCATCCTCAGCCGCACCCAGACCGCCAGCGAGGAGAAGATCGCTGCCGCTGTCGCCATGCTGCGCGAGAAGAACCCCACTGCGACCATCGTCACGACCGCATGGGATGCCCTGACCGGTGAGCAGATCCTGAACGCCATGTCCACCAAGGACGACTTCAAGGCAGAGCTGATCGCCATGGCTGCCAAGGCCAACGAGGAGCACGCCCACGAGGACGAGGAAGAAGAACACGAGCATCACCATCATCACGACCACGAGGATGAGGATGACCACTGCTGCTGCCACCACCATCACGATCACGACGACGATGATGATGAGCATGAGCATCACCACCACGACCATGATGATGAGGATGGCGAGCACGAGCATCATCATGATGAGGACGGCCACTGCTGCTGCGGCCATCACCACCATCATCACCACGACGGCCACGACGCCGACGAGGTCTTCACGAGCTGGGGCGTCGAGACCGCCAAGAAGATCGCCAAGGCGGATATCGAGCACGCCCTCACGGAGCTGGATTCCGGCAAGTACGGCATGATCCTGCGTTCCAAGGGCATCGTGGACGGCGGCGCCGACGGCTGGCTGGAGTTCGACTATGTGCCCGGCGAGTGGGAGGTCCGCTCCCGCGGTGCCGATGTGGGCGGCAAGCTGGTCGTCATCGGCTCCAAGCTGGACGAAAAGGCCATTGCGGGCCTGTTCGGCTGCTGATCCCGGAAAGAGGAGAAAGATCACTATGGCAAATGAGATCCCCGTTTACCTGTTTGTCGGCTTCCTCGAAAGCGGCAAGACCAAGTTCATTCAGGAAACGTTTGAAGACCCCAACTTCGACTCCGGCGACAAGACCCTGCTGTTGGTCTGTGAAGAGGGCGAAGAAGAGTATAACCAGAAGAAGTTCGCCTTCCCCGGCGTGACCCTCTACAACTTGGAGGACAAGGCCGAGCTGAACCCCCAGAACCTTGCCAAGCTGGCCAAGGAGGCCGACGCGGGCCGCGTGGTCATCGAGTACAACGGCATGTGGCTGCTGCAGGATCTGGCGAACAACCTGCCCGAAAACTGGATCGTCTACCAGTGCATCGCCACGGCGGACGGTACCACGGCTCTGACCTACGCCCGCGACAACTCGATGCGCTCCCTGCTGCTGGACAAGATCGCCCGCAGCGAGCTGATCGTCTTCAACCGCGCCGAGGCCGTCAACAACGACGCCGCCCGGCAGGAGCTGCACAAGCTGGTGCGTCAGGCATCCCGCAAGTGCGATATCGCCTATGAGTTCGCCGACGGCAGCGTAGCCTACGACGACATCCCCGACCCGCTCCCCTTCGACCTGAACAAGCCTGTGGTGGAGATCGGCGATGACGATTTCGGCATCTGGTATATGGATTGTCAGGACGAGCCCCAGAAGTACGCGGGCAAGACCGTCAAGTTCCTCGCGCAGGTCTGCCAGACCAACCGTGCGGGCAAGAACAGCTTCGTGCCCGGCCGCTTCGCCATGACCTGCTGCGTGCAGGACATCCAGTTCGTCGGTTTCCCCTGCTCCTACGACGGCTACAAGGCGCTGGAGCAGCGTGCATGGGTCACCGTGACCGCCAAGGTCAATTACAAGTTCCACAACATCTACCGCGGCAAGGGCCCGGTGTTGACCGCCATCTCGGTGGAACCCGCCGAAAAGCCGCTGAACGATGTCGTAACATTCTCTTGACCACCACACATCTAAGGAGGATCTCACCATGAAAACGTTGTTTCGTGTTCTGGGCGCGGCTGCTGCCGTCGCCGTCACCAGCGTCGCCATCGTGGCACTGGACAAGGTGCTGAACGATAAGGGCTCGCTCCACGTGGAAGAGGTGGAGTTCCCCGAAGACGCGGAAAAGGACCCCGAAGAGGCCGCCAAGACCGCCGAAGCCTACGCCGAGGGCGAGGCGAAAGCGGAGCACACCCCCACGGAGCCGGGTGCCGCATGGCCCCCTGCCTTTGCAAAAGAGGATGGGCAGCCCCCGGAGCCCGAAGCCCCGGAAGCTGCACCTACCGTGGAAGCAGCCAAGGCCGAGAAGGCTGAGGCCGCCGCAGAGCCGGAAGCGGCCGAAGAGAAGCCCGCAGCCGGCGAAGTGTCCGTGAACCCTGTGGAGGCCGGCCCCGCCGTTGCCCCTAAGGACGAGAACGGCAAGTTCGACGTGACCAAGATCGCCGAGGCTTCCGATTTCACCGGCGTGGAAGAGGAATCCGGCTGCAAGAGCTGAGAAAAGATCGAAAAAGGAGCGCACCATCCCTTGATGGTGCGCTCCTTTTCTTATGCGCCGTGGGCGATCTGTTTCAGCCGCTCCTTATCCAGCACCTCCACCCCGCCGCGGTAGAGGCGGACGAGGCCCTCCCCGGCGAAATACTTCAACAGACGGCTGACGACCTCGCGGGCGGAACCCATATAGCGGGCGATCTGGTCGTGAGTCATGTGGAGGTCGGCCCCGCCGGTCTTGGCCAGCTCGTCCGTCAGGAAGATGGCCAGCCGCCGGTCGGCGCTCATGAAGAGGATCTGCTGCATCGTCCACATGGTGTCGGAAAAGCGTTCGGCGGTCATCTGGTAGGCGTAGCAGCGGACGTAGACATTCTGCTGCATCAGCTGGCGGAAGACGCCCGCGCCGATGCAGTAGGCCTCGGTGTCCTCCTCGGCGTCGATGTAAAGGTCAAAGTTGACCGAGTCCATGACGCAGGAGGCTGACAAAATGCAGACTTCGCCCTGAAACAGGCGGTAGAGCGTGATATCGCGGCCGTCCTCGGAGAGCAGGTAGGCCCGCAGCTGGCCCGACCGCAGCAACAGGATGCCCACGCAGTTTTCCACCGGGCTGTGGACCCGCTCTCCTTTCCGGTATTTCACGGGCCGGGTGAAGCGGCAGAGCTGCTCCTGCTCGGCGGGGGTGAGCTGGCCCCAGAACGGGAACGCGCACGCAAGGCAGTTCCGGTTGACGGCAGATGGTTGCACTTCCGACATGATGTTATCCTTTCCGCAGGGCCTTGGCGGCTTCCGTGCCGGCCAGCGCCCCTTCATAAACGGCCTTGGCCACTTGGAGCAGCCCGCCGGTGCAGTCCCCGGCGGCGTAAAGGCCGGGCAGGGTGGTCTGCATATGTTCGTCCACGAGGATGCGGTTCCCGTCCACCTCGGCCCCCAGCTTGCGGGCCAGCGCGGTGCTGCCCGCAACGCCCAGCGCCACGAAAACGCCGGAAAGCGCCACGGTCTTGCCACCGCTCAGTTCTACGCCGCTGACCCGCTCTTCGCCGAGGATGGCGTTTACCTTTTCGGGGCAGACCGTCACCTCCGGCGGGAAGGAGGCCGTCAGCGGGGAGCCGTTGGTCAGCAGGGTGACGCTCTTTACCACGGGCAGCAGAGCCTGCACCTCGTGCAGGGCGTACTCGCCGCTGCCCAGCACGGCCACATCTTTGCCACGGTAGAAGAAAGCGTCGCAGGTGGCGCAGTAGCTCACGCCATGGCCTTCCAGCCCCGCAAGGCCGGGGATGTGCGGGGCGGCGCGGGAGGCTCCGGTGGCGAGGATGACGGCGTCGGCGGGGAAATCCCCCGCCAGCGTCTCTACGGTGAGCTTATCCATGTAGGTCAGGCCCACGGCTTCGGTGGTCACGAACTGCACCCCCAGCGCCTTTGCCCCTTCGATGCCCCGGCGCTCCAGTTCGGCCCCGGAGATGGGTTCGGCAAAGCCGTAGTAATTCTGGATAAGCTCGGCACGGTCCAGCGCACCGGGCCCCTTGGTGAGAATGGTCGTCTTGACCCCTGCGCGGGCGGCGTACAGCGCCGCCGACACCCCCGCCGGGCCGGAACCGATGATAACAATGTTCGGCATGGATAGCTCCCCCTTTTTTCCTCTAGTATACACCTTTTCCCGCAAAAATCTGTGACCAAGTTCCAAAACGGCCCACTTTTCATCCGGGGCGGAGTGTGTTATACTGAGTTGATTTGAATTGGATCGTGGAGGTATCGAAATTTATGACCAAGCAGCGTCTGCTTTTTATCACCACCGGCGGCACCATCGCCAGCGTGCGCACCGCACAGGGGCTCAAGCCCGTCCTGACCAGCGAGGAACTGCTGGCCCATCTGCCGGAGCTCAACGAGCTGTGCTGCCCCGAAACGCTGGCGCTGTGCAGCATCGACAGCACCGACCTCGGCCCGGAGCACTGGCTGATGATGGCGAAGGCCGTGCAGGAAAATTATGCCCTCTACGACGGCTTCATCATCTGCCACGGCACCGATACGCTGGCCTACTCGGCGGCGGCGCTGTCCTACCTCATCCAGAACGCGGATAAGCCCATCATCCTGACCGGTGCCCAGCAGCCCATCTCCAACGAGATCACCGACGCCAAAAAGAACCTGCGCGACAGCGTCATCTGCGCCCTCGACCAAGGCAGCCGGGGTGTGATGGTGGTGTTCGGCGGCCATGTCGTCGCGGGCACCCGCGCCAAGAAGAACAAGACCATCAGCTACGATGCCTTTGCGTCGGTCAACTTCCCGGAGCTGGCGCTGGTGCAGGGCGACCGGCTGGTGCGCTATGTCCCCTCGCCGTGGCCCACCGGCCCGGTGGAGTTTGGCCGCGCCCTGAACCCGAAGGTCTTCCTGCTCAAGCTGACGCCCGGCCTCGGCCCGGAACTCATCCCGGCCATCTTTGAACAATACGACTGCGTTATTGTGGAAAGTTTTGGCGTCGGCGGCATCCCCCAGCGGCTGATGGACGCCTTTGCCGAGGGTCTGGGCGACTACGACAAGACCCACAAAATTCTGATCTTGACCACCCAAGTCACCTACGAGGGCAGCGACGTGGGCATTTACGAGGTCGGCAAGCGGGTCAAGAACCGCTTCCGCTTCCTCGAAGCCCACGATATGACCATTGAAGCCGTCGTCACCAAGGTGATGTGGCTGCTGGCCCAGAACTGCGACAGCTTCGACCAGCTTCAGCAGCGTTTCTATCGGCAGATCAACTTTGATACATTTTATCACTAAATAATACGATTTTTCCACGAAATCTTCCTCATGGAAGGTTCGGGGGCTGTGCTATTCTGGATCCAGAAAAAATGAAAAGGAGAATCACTATGGCACAATTCGTGAAGCTGGACCCCGAAGCCCTGCGTGAGCTGCACGTTGGCAATGAGCGGCTGGTATCTTACAACGTCGAGATGGCGGAAGTCACCGGCGGCACCTTCTGGAAAGCCTACACCCCGGAACAGATCGCGGGCACGGCGCCCTTTGAAATGAAAGGCGGCCTCAACGCCAATATTTTCGCCGAGGGCGGGCTGATGCAGTATTATGACCCCATCGACCTCTACGATGAGAAGCTGCGGACGCTGGCCAAAGAGATCGGCCCCTCGTGGGTCCGGGTCTCCGGCAGCTGGGCCACCAAGACCTACTACGATTTCGACGGCCATACCGGCGGCAAGGTGCCGGAGGGCTACGGCGCTGTCCTGAACCGCCAGCAGTGGATGGGAGTGCTGGATTTCTGCAAGGCGATGGGCGCAAAGCTGCTGATCAGCGTGGCCGACTGTGAGGGCCTGCACCACGCGGACGAGCCGTGGAACCCCAGTCAGGCCCAGCAGATCTTTGCCCTGAGCAAAGAGTACGGAAAGCCCATTGACGCGGTGGAGTTCGTCAACGAGCCCAACCTGCTGGAAATGTCCGGCTGCCCCAAGGGCTACACCCCGGAGCTGTATGCCAAAAATCAGGATATCTTTGCCCGCTGGCTGCGGGAAAATTACCCCGACTGCCTTTTCGTGGGTACCAGCACTTCGGAGGGCACCTCCAACAGCGACCCCGCTTACGAGTCGGCCGGGGACAGCAACAGCTTTTTGAAGAATGTGCCGCTGGAAGTTCTGCTGAAGGGGATGCAGGAAAAGCTGGACGTGTACAGCTACCATTATTACAACGGCGTAGCCGAGCGGCTGAGAGCCATGATGCCCAATTCCTACTGGCTGCCGGACCGGGCCACCAGCGAGGATTATCTGGACGTTGCCCGAAGCATGATCCAGTACCACACCGAGAAGCGGGACATCTACTGCCCCGGCGGTGAGATCTGGGTCACGGAATCCGGAGATGCAGGGGGCGGCGGCACCACATGGGCTTCCACCTATCTGGATGTTTTCCGTACCCTCAACGAGCTGGGGGCATTCTGCACCGTGACCAAGGGCATCATCTTCCACAACACGCTGGCATCCAGCGATTATGGTTTCCTGAGCCACGGCAGCTTCGACCCCCGCCCCAATTACTTTGCCGTGCTGCTGTGGCACCGCCTGATGGGCAGCACTGCTTACGACACCGCCGAACCCATCCGGGAGGGTGCCCACGTCTACGCTCATTCCCGCGCCGACGGCAAGCCCGGCAAGGCGTATCTCGTCATCAACAACAGCCGGACCGACACCACCACCGTTGCCCTGCCGAAGGACGCCGAGGTGTATCAGCTCTCCGCCGAGACTCTCCGTGCCGAGACCATGCTCTGCAACGGCAAGGCTCTGGTGCTGGGCGAGGGCAACGCTCTGCCGGAGATGGCTCCCGTGGTGGCCAAGGCTGGGGAACTGACCCTGCCCGCAGCCACCTGCACTTTCATCGTGCTGTAATCACAACATAAAAAGGGGCTGTTGCAACAGCCCCTCTTTGCGTATCAGAACACCAGCTGCACCAGCAGCACATAGCAGACCGTGCCCCCCGCAATGGAGGCGAGGGTCTGGTGCTTCCACTTGTGGAGCGCGATGGTCGCCGCAATGGCGATGGCCTCCGGGATGCCATGGCTCCCCGCGAAGGGGGTCACGCCCTTCAGGCAGTAGACGATGAGCATCCCGAAGATGGCGGCGGGCAGGACGCGGCCCAGATACCGCACCACCTCCGGCGGCTGCTGGTCCTTGGACGAGAAGATCAGAAAGGGCAGAAAGCGGGTGAGCATGGTGGCCGCCGTGCACATCGCCATGGTGATGCCCATTTGCAGTGTGGTCATGAGTGCACCTCCGTTTTGCCGTGGGCGGCTTCAGCCTTCTCAATAGGCTTGCGCAGCGCCAGCAGAAGCACCAGAATGCACGCCATAGCGGGCAGAAGGAAGCTGCCGGAGCCGAACACCACAAGGCAGACCAGCGGCACCAGAATGCCGATGAGGGCGCTGATGTGCTGCTTTTCCTTCTCCCACTGGTTCAGAAAGATGACGACGAACATGGCTGTCATCACGAAGTCCACACCCTCGGTGCTGAAGGGCAGGACCGAGCCCACCACCGCGCCGACACCCGCGCTGGCGACCCAGTAGATCTGGTCCAGCAGGGTGATGAAGAACATGAACCAGCCCCGGTCCACCCCTTCCGGCGGTTCGGCGGAGCAGGTGATGGAGAAGGTCTCGTCGCTCATGGCGTAGATCATATAAAAGCTGCGCAGCCCGTAGCCCTTGTACCGCTCCAGCATGGCAAGGCCGTAGAACAGATGCCGCGCTTGGATCATCAGCGCCATCAGGAAGGCCGACAGCGGCGAAAAAGCCCCCAGCAAAAGGCTTGCCAGCACGAACTCCAGCGAGCCGCCGTAGACGACGGTGCCCATCAGCATGGGCATCCAGACCGGCAGCCCCAGCGACTGCACGTAAATGCCGTACCCTATGCCCAGCACGAGATACCCGGCAAACACCGGCACCGTCTGGGGGGCGGCTGCTTTCAGCGCCCGGAGCACGGTGCCGGTGGGCTGCGATGCGATCTCGGAATCTTTCATATACACTAACCCCCTAGTTTAGTAGTATAGCAGAATCTGCGGACATTGCAAGATTTTTCCGAAAAAAGATTCTTTGCCGCAAAAACGCCCTAGGACAGCCGCCGAAGCGGGGAAGTCCTAGGGCGTTTGAATGGTTACGGGGTCATCGCTCGTTCTTGCGGGCGAGGTCCTTGGTGTAGAGGGCGCGGGTGGCGTTGAGGACGGCCAGCACCATGACGCCGACATCGGCGAAGATGGCGGTCCACATGCTTGCCAGACCCAGTGCGCCGAGGACGAGGCACGCGAACTTGATGGCCAGCGCAAAGACGATGTTCTCGTATACGATGCGGAGGGTGCGGCGGGCGATGCTCATGGCGAGGGCGATCTTGGCCGGGTCGTCGTCCATCAGAACGATGTCGGCGGCCTCGATGGCGGCGTCCGAGCCGAGGGCACCCATTGCGATGCCGATGTCGGCACGGGACAGAACGGGTGCATCGTTGATGCCGTCGCCCACGAAGGCGAGGTTTTCCTTCGGACCCTTGGCGGCGAGGAGCTTTTCGATCTGATCCACCTTGTCGCCGGGCAGCAGACCGGCGTGGTACTCGTCCAGACCGAGGTGGGAAGCAACGGCCTTGGCCACCGGCTCGGCGTCGCCGGTCAGCATGACCGTCTTGCGGACGCCCGCCGCCTTCAGGCCCTTGATGGCCTGTGCGCTGTGGGGCTTGACCACGTCGGCGATGAGGAGGTAACCGGCGTACTCGCCCTCAATGGCAACATGGACGATGGTGCCCGGCTCGGTGACTTCGGGGGCGGAGAGGTTCAGCTTTGCCATCAGGCGGGCGTTGCCGGCGGCGACGGTCTTGCCGTCCACCTTCGCGGTCACGCCGTGGCCGCCCAGCTCCTGCACATCGGTGACGCGGTTGGCGTCGATCTCCTTGCCGTAAGCGTTCTTGATGCTCAGGGAGATGGGGTGCTTGGACCAGCTCTCGGCCAGTGCGGCGGCTTCCACCAGCTCGGCTTCGGTCACGCCGTTTTCGGGGTGGACGCCCACTACTTTGAAGGTGCCCTGCGTCAGGGTGCCGGTCTTATCAAAGACCACGACACCGGTGCGGGCCAGCTCTTCCAGATAGGTGGAACCCTTGACGAGGATGCCGCAGGCGGAAGCGCCGCCGATGCCGCCGAAGAAGCTCAGCGGGATGGAGATGACCAGCGCGCAGGGGCAGGAGATGACGAGGAAGGTCAGGGCGCGGTAGATCCAGTCGCCGAAGCGGGCGGGCTGGCCCATCAGCAGCAGGACCACCGGCGGGAGGAAGGCCAGCGCCAGTGCGCTGTAGCAGACGGCGGGGGTGTAGACGCGGGCAAAGCGGGTGATGAAGTTCTCGGCACGAGCCTTTTTCATGCTGGAGTTTTCCACGAGGTCGAGGATCTTGGAGACGGTGGATTCGCCGAACTCCTTGGTGGTGCGGACCTTCAGCAGACCGGTCATGTTGACGCAGCCGCTGATGACCTCATCGCCGCTCTGGACGTCGCGGGGAAGGCTCTCGCCGGTGAGGGCAGCGGTGTTCAGGGCCGAAGTGCCCTCCACGATGACGCCGTCGATGGGGACGCGCTCGCCGGGCTGGACCACGATCACGGTGCCGACTTCCACATCATCGGGGTCCACCTGCTCCAGCTTGCCGTCCTCGTCCTCGATGTTGGCGTAGTCGGGGCGGATGTCCATCAGGCTGGAAATGCTCTGGCGGCTCTTGCCCACGGCGACGCTCTGGAACAGCTCGCCGATCTGGTAGAAGAGGATAACGGCGCAGCCCTCAACGTAATCGCCCAGCGCGAAGGCGCCCACGGTGGCTACGGCCATCAGGAAGCATTCGTCAAAGGGCTGGCGGTTTTTGATGCCGAGAAGTGCCTTGCGCAGGACGTCCCAGCCGACTACGAGGTAGGGGATCAGGTAGAGCACCAGCTCCACCGGCGTGGGGAAAGCGGGCAGGAGCCGCAGGATCACGATCAGGACGACCGATGCGATGATCTGATACAGCACCTTTTTCTGTTTTTTGGTCATAGGGATTCTCCTTTTGTCGGGTAGGGGTGGGAGCGGTTTCAACAGGTTTTCCCCAGAAAAGAACTTTTCCACGTTTTCCCCCGTGTTTTCCACGAGGTTTTCCCGGAGAAATCTGACTTTTTCGCGTTTATTTTTGAGATTTTCCGCAAAACGTGTTGAAAACCCGGTGGAAACTGTTGAAAACTGCACTTTCTTTCCACAAGAGAAATGCTCTGGGATGGAAACGGCTCCCCCGCAGGGGAGCCGTTTCCATCCGGTTTTTATTTTCAGATATCAAAGATCTCGCAGTCGTCCTCGACCTTCTTGCAGGCGGCCAGAACGTTGACCATGGTATCGTGGGGGTCCGCACCCTCAGCGAACTCGACCTTCATCTTCTGGGTCATAAAGCTGACGGTAGCGCTTGCCACACCGGCAACGGTGTTGGCGGCATCTTCCATTTTCTGAGCGCAGTTTGCGCAATCGACTTCGATCTTGTAGTTCTTCTTCATAAGTAGTACCTGCCTTTCAACGATTCCTCAATATGTTCCATCCCCAAAGAGAGGATGCTGCGCACATGGTCATCGTCCAGTGCGTAGTAAACGGTTTTTCCGTCCCGGCGGAACCGCACGAGCTTGGTATCCTTGAGGACCCGGAGCTGGTGGCTCACCGCGGACTGGCTCAACTGCACCGCGTTCGCGATGTCCTGCACACAGAGTTCATTGTCGTGCAGGGCATACAGGATCTTGATGCGGGTGGAGTCGCCGAACACCCGGAACAGGTCGGCCAGCTCGTACAGCACCTCGTCGTCCGGCAGTGCGACCGCTTGCGGCTGCGCTGCGGGCAGGGCATCTTTTGCTTCGGCCATCTCGGCATCTCCCTTCGCTGTGGATTTATATGAATGTCTGTTCATGTGTTCATAGTATCACGCAGATTAGCCCCTGTCAAGGGCTTTTGCAAAGATTTTTGCCCCACAATCAAAAATCTTGAATTTTACCGCAATACGCAAGAAAACTGCATTTTTAATCTGCAAAAGGGGTGCGTTTTTGGAGAACAAAAACGCCGTGTCTCAAAGCGGGGAGAGATTTGGAACACGCGTGTTCAAAATCTGGATAAGTCACTTCCGGCGGGCGGCCACCACCCACGGCAGATACATCAGCGCCAGCGCCGCCGCAATGGCGGGCAGGAAGCCGAGAATATAGTATTTTTCACCCAGCAGGTTGGTGAAAGCCGTGGTGATGACGTTGCCGTAGGGGTTATTAAGGAAGTAGAAGTTCGTGCACAAGGGTTTGTTCAGAAAGTAGATGGGCAGGGCGGAGCCGAAGAGAAAGGCCAGCACCTGCGGCACCCGGCGGACGCTGGGGCGGTAGCCGCCCACGACGAGGAGAACCGGGTAGAGTACCAGCAGGGCGTGGATGGAGATGGAGTGCAGATTGATGAGCGTCCACCACGAGGGCACATCGAGCCAGCTTGGGCAGAGCAGCGCCAGCGCCGCGCCGGGGATGCAGAGGGCATACAGCTCCTCTTTGCACCAATTCTGGTCGAAGAGGGTGTTGTAAAGGCAGACAAAGACGTTGATGCTGCACAGATGGAGCGGCAGATAGCTCCAGTTCCACTGGCCAGTCAAGGCCATGCCCAGCAGCAGAGCAGCTTCATCCAGTAAAAGCAGACCTGTGACACCGACCAAGATCTTCCGGCGCAGCTTCGCCCCGCTGCGCTTGTACCAGAGCGCGACCCCTACGATAAAGAGCAGCGAAAGGGCCAGCTCAGTTCGATGGATCTTGCCGTAAAGAGGATAGCATTGGTAGCCTTCGCCGTATTCCAGCGCGGTGATATCATAGGATTTCCAGAAGTCGCTCATAGAGGACACCGCCTTTCGGCCCTATCATAGCGCGTTTTGGGCAAAAGCGGAAGAGGAAAATTGCAGAAATCCCTCCAAAACAGGTGCATCGGCGCGGAAAGTGTGGTATCCTATCAAGGTACTGGAAAGTATTTGCCGATGTGGCAATTGAAGAAAGGAAGTATTTTTATGTTGACTGTTGGCATCAAGGGCGAGCAGAGCCAGCTCGTGACGAACGAAAACACTGCAAAGACCATGGGCAGCGGCACGCTGGACGTCTTCGCGACGCCCGCGCTGGTGGCGCTGGCCGAGAAGACCTGCTGGATGAGCGTGGCGGGTGAGCTGGACGAGGGCTGCGGTTCCGTGGGCACCAAGCTGGAGCTGGAGCACACCGCCCCCACCCCCGTAGGCATGACCGTGACCTGCGAGAGCGAGCTGACCGCCGTGGAAGGCCGCAAGCTGGTGTTTAAGGTATCCCTGCAGGATGAAAAAGGCCCCGTGGGCGGCGGCGTGCACGAGCGCTTCATCGTGAACGACGCGAAGTTCGCGGCGAAGGCTCAGGCGAAGAAGGGCTGAGCCGCATCGGCGGCTGGTCGTCCTCCATAATCTGCTCCTCCGCTTTCTGCTGGGCTTCCAGCAGGATGCGGGCGGCCTGTTCGCTGGCGCGGAACAGCTCAAAGTACAGCGCTTTATAATCCGGCGCGTCGGCCACCCCCTTTGTGTTTCTTGGGGATAGTCTGCCCCGCGCCGGGGCAAAAAATCAGAAGAGGAATCGTTTTATGAAAAAAGTGAATCTATCGTGGGCCGGCGTGGTGCTGGTGTTCGGGCTGCTGCTGTGGTGCACGGCGGCAACGCCCGGCACCATCACGGACCCGGCGAACTACACTTGCGCGGTGTACAGCACGGCGCTGAGTCTGCTGCCGCCGGTGGTGGCCATCGTGCTGGCGCTGAACACCAAGGAGGTCTACACCTCGCTGCTGGTGGGCATCGCCACGGGTGCGCTGCTCTACGCCAACGGCAACTTGGAGCTGGCGCTGAACACCCTGTTCTTTAATGAAGAGGGCGGTATGGTGGCGAAGCTGGCCGACTCCAGCAACGTGGGCATCCTCGTCTTCCTCGTGATGCTGGGCATCCTCGTGGCCCTGATGAACAAGGCGGGCGGCAGCGCGGCCTTCGGGCGGTGGGCGTCCACCCACATCCACACCCGCGCCGGGGCGCAGCTGGCGACCTTCGTGCTGGGCGTGGTCATCTTCGTGGACGACTACTTCAACTGCCTGACCGTCGGCTCGGTCATGCGCCCGGTCACCGACCGGCAGAAGGTCTCCCGCGCCAAGCTGGCCTACCTCATCGACGCCACGGCGGCCCCGGTCTGCATCATCGCGCCGGTGTCCAGTTGGGCGGCGGCGGTCACCTCCTCGGTGCCGGAAGGCTCCGGGATCAACGGCTTTACGATGTTTCTGCGCACCATCCCGTACAATTATTACGCTCTGCTGACGCTGGTGATGATCTTCTTCCTCGTGCTCACGGGCGCCGACTACGGCCCCATGAAGCTCAATGAAGACAACGCCCTGAACGGCGACCTCTTCACCACCGACGACCGCCCCTACGGCGACGATGTGGACGACGGTACCGACACCCGCGGCCATGTCATCGACCTGATCCTGCCGGTGGTGGTGCTGATCGCAGCCTGTATCTTCGGCCTGATCTACACCGGCGGCTTCTTCTCCGGCGTGGACTTCATCACCGCCTTCTCGGACTGCAACGCCTCGGCGGGCCTCGTGATGGGCAGCAGCATTGCCCTGCTGTTCACCTTCGTCTTCTACCGCGTGCGCGAGGTGATGACCTTCCAAGATTTCGCGGCCTGCATCCCGGAGGGCTTCAAGGCCATGGTCAGCCCCATGCTGATCCTCACGCTGGCATGGACCCTTTCCGGCATGACCAACCTGCTGGGCGCAAAATACTACGTCGCGAACCTGCTGAACGGCTCGGCGGCGGCCCTGCAGTACCTGCTGCCCGCCATCATCTTCCTCGTGGCGGTCTTCCTCGCCTTTGCCACCGGCACTTCGTGGGGCACCTTCTCCATCCTGATCCCCATCGTCTGCCACGCCTTCCCGCAGGGCGAGATGCTGGTCATCTCCATCGCGGCGTGCCTGTCCGGCGCGGTCTGCGGCGACCACTGCTCCCCCATCTCCGATACCTCCATCATGGCCTCGGCGGGCGCCCATTGCAGCCATGTGAACCATGTGTCCACCCAGCTGCCCTATGCCATCACCGTGGCCGTCATCTCGGCGGTCTGCTACGTCATCACCGGCCTGAGCCAGATCGTCCTCGGCGCCAGCGCCAGCCTTTTCACCTCGCTGATCCTGCTGGCTGTGGCCATTGCGCTGGAGCTGATCGCCCTCAGCGTCATCCGTGCCAAGTTTGCGGCCCGCAAGCGCTGACCCCGGAAAATCCGCGATAAAAAGAAAAAGATTGAAATATACAAGGCTGAGAATGCACGTCTCCTCTATCGAAATGCGTCAAAATGTGTTATATTGATAACAGAATGATAGAATTTCGGAAAACGAGGAGGTACTTTTATGAAAAAGCGCATTCTCGGCCTTGTTCTTGCGCTGAGCATGATGATCTCGCTGTTCCCCGTCAGCGCCCTTGCGCAGACCCCCGGCGGAGGGACTGCGGTGCTGGCGGAGGAGAATGGGACGACGTATGATGGTCCGTTAGAGATCGATAATGACCCTGCCAGCAAGAGATATGGCAAACCAGTAGCAGATCCAAGTAAATGGTTTGATGAGTCTTCGGAAGACACCTATAACTATGGCTACAAAGGCGATGGCTGGGTATATTACTCATGGTATGACCGACTGGTACTAGAAAAGGGTACATGGGATTTCACCTATGCGAAGCCCGCAGATTCTTCGGGGGATAGGTTGGCCGAAGTAAAGTGTAATGTTACAGTTGGTAAGAATGCTGTCGTAACGGACGGCAATTTCGCGGGCTATGTCGATAATGCTGGCATGGTCAAAGACGGAACCTATAAAAACCCAGTTATTAACTTGGGTACGATTGCCGATGGTGTATTTGACAGTACTGTCCAAAATACAGGTGGAAGACTGGGCGCTCACGGGCTTGCGAATCTGGATAAATCGTCGGAAAATACCTATGGTACGATCAGCGGTGGTCTGTTCACAGGTGGCAAGAGTGGTGTGAATTGGGTCTATAACAACGACCAAGCGATGATTACCGGCGGCGTGTTCTTGAGTTCGATTTCTTACGATAGTGGGCACACACGAGGCACTATCACGGGCGGTGTGTTTAACAATTATGCAAGTGGTGCGGCAGACGGAACGGTCTTTGAAATTAGAGCCTACAACAATAAGGGAAGCCAATACAGCAGCAGCGATGGAAAAATCGAAATCAAAACTGCTGAAATTTCGGATTATGTGAATGTTGGCAGCGCGGCATGGGTCGTTTTAACAAAGAATGCCGACGGTGTGGTTATCAACCCTGTCCAAATCACTGCGAAGCTTTACGATAAAGATGGAAAATTGGTGGAGATCACCAACATCAATGGAAAGCCGGTTGGCAAAGAAAATTGCGACAGCAGCTATGTTGATGATGATAAGAAGACCGTTCAGCTTACTATGCCCGCGAGTGATGTGAAACTGAATAAACCGTTCAATCTGAAAGTGATTGGCGGAAATATCCGGGTAGGTTGGAATCTTTACGATGCCACCGAAGCACAAATTCCGGAAAAGACCGATGTGACGGTTAAAGCAAGTAGTTTAGTGGAGGAACCTTTTAAAGAGTGGCAGGTTGCAGAAGGTACCACAAGGCCAACTGGTTTTGCTGACGGGTACAGTTTGACCACGAACCCCACAAAGTTTACGATGCCCGCGGGCGATGTGACGCTGACAGCGGAATACTACAGCACGACGCTGAATATGAAATTGGACGGTACGCCGGATATCAGCAATGCGCAGTCTCGTGCGGAGGAAATGTCAACGGTTTATTATGGCATGAATTGGGAGTATACAGAGGGACTTAATGGCACCCCCGGAACCCTGACCCTGACCGGTGGAACGTGGGATTTTACGCATTATAATCCGGCGAATACAAACACCACGAGCTTCAACAAAGCCGTAGCGTGTTATGTCGTAATCAATGGCGCTACTGTGTCCGGCGGTACATTCGCTAATGATGTTTGGAATAATGGTACGATTTCTGGCGGTATCTTTGAGAAAACGGTTTCAAATACTACTGGTACAATCACGGGTGGTGTGTTTGTAAATAAGCCTGCCGGAGATGGAAGAATTTCGGACGGCTATACGCTGAAAGTGGATACAAGCAGTGCACCAAACGGAATGCTGACTTTTGTCAAGGATTTGTATTATGATAGCTTAAAGACGGAAATCCCCTCTGCGTATGTGGTACCCAGTGACACCTATAAACCTGTAATCAGCGTGGCAGGTAAAGATGTTAATGGCGACGAGATCAGACCGGACAATTGGTCTGTCACGGTGAATAACGACCCTCAAATTAAATTGAGCCGGTGGAAAGGTGCAACGTTATTGGGGGGCACTTATACCTTAAATCCGGGCAAGGTTGAAAACGGTGCAACAGTAACGCTGCACAAGACCAAGGATGTATATGCGTTGACCGTAAACGGCGGCACGATCACCAGCAGGACCGGTACGATTGATGAAAATGCAAAGAGCGGCAACTTTGAAAAAGACACCGTAGTGACCGTAACAGCTGTCGCCCCGGAAAGCGGCAAGTATTTTGCGGGCTGGACGCTGGAAGACGGCACGACCCTGCCAGATGACAACATCACAAGTCAAAACGGCTTGAACAATCGTGAATTGACGTTCAAAATGCCCGCAAATGAAGTGCATTTGAAGGCCAGCTATAAGGATTATAATAAGACCTTGGCGTTCGATGAGAACGGCGATGTTATAACGACTGACCGTGAACCCGACGGCGAGGGCGGCTATCAGGGCAGCGGCTGGACGCTGAGCAGTGAAAAAGTCCTGACGATCCTGAAAGGTACAACACTCGATCTGAATGGTGCTACTGTAAATAGTAACTATACTGTCGTGATTGAGGGCGGCGAGACGTCGCAGAATAATGCGTCCATTACAAACGCAGTCTTTGAAGGAGCTGTTACGAATAGCGGCAATGCAGAGCAGTGCTATTTCAATGGAAGCCGACTGTATAATGTCGGTACCATCAGCAACTCTACGATCGACGTGAATGAGCTGGCGGGCGGAGGAAACTATGTGTCCTGCCTGTTCAGCCAAAGATATAGTGGACTCTCGAATGTGCGCAGTCTGACGACCCGAAATGGTGAGAAAACGATCACAGCGCGGCTGGAAGAGGCCGGGAAGTATCCGGTAACAGGCACAACGCTTTACTTTACCAATACACCGAAGCTTGGTGTGAGCGTCCTCGACGCAAGCGGAACGGTAGAAATCACCAATGTCAACGGTGACAAGAGCTATGCGATCACGCCGGAATCGGAGGGCTATTATACCTTTACAGCACCCGCCTCTGGTGATGTGATCCTGAACGATGCGGTAAAGTATACGTTGACCGTGACGAACGGCACGATCAAGGTCGGTGAGGAAACGAAGGAGTCCCCTGCTACCCTCGCGGAAGATACCGTAGTGACCGTAACAGCTACCGCCCCGGAAAGCGGCAAGTATTTTGCGGGCTGGACGGCCAGCGACGGCGTGACGCTCAAGGGTGCGGATGACAAGGAAATTAACCTGACGGACAAGACCCTTACCTTCCAAATGCCCACGAGCAATGTGACCCTGACGGCAGAGTACAAAGCCTACGAGACGAAGCTGGAAATCGACAAAACGACCGGCGAACCCGTTACGACCAACCGTGAGCCAGTTTGTGAGGACGGCAACGTTGTCGGCTATCAGGGCACCGGCTGGACGTACAGCAACGGAACCCTGACGCTGAGCGGTGCGTTTGCATTTGCTGCGGATGCCAACACGAGAATCGATTGCTCCGTTGTTGTTGGGAGCGGCGCGAAGCTTTCGAATGTTTGGGTTGTGGGCAATAATACCACTGTGGAGAACGAGGGCGCGATCACAAACTGCTATTTTGAAAATCCCGGCGTGACGGTTAGCAATAACGGAGAAATCAGCAATTCCATCTTCGTGAAAAAACCGGGCAGCACGGGAACGCTTTCTGGCTGTCTGTTTGCGTCGAACGAGGGGCTGACCGAGGGGCATTGGACGGTAGAACTGAATTATTCGGATGGTAAAACCGCATATGCGGGCTTGCAGGATAACCCGTTCAAGATGCCGGTCAACGAGTTCTATGTGATCGCAGATGCGTCTGGAAAGCTTCCGACGATTAAGCTTTCGAAAAATGCTTCCAACGGTTCGCTTCCTGCTCAGGTGACGGTCACCGCCCCGGATGGCGCACAGTGGACGCAGAATATCAGTGGTACTGACTCGTTTGATCTGACCATTAAACAGCCGAAGTATACGCTGACGCTGGTGAATGCGGAGCTTGTTGATATGACAGGAACCGAGTTCACAGAAAACACAACGATTAAGATCAAGCCAAAGTTTACCGACGAGGAGTTTGAACTGGACTGCTGGACAAGTGACTCGGACGAGTTTGACGTGAACACGATTACGAAAAACGAGAATGGAACCTATACCCTGACGATGCCGGGCAGTGAGCTGGAGCTGACCGCAAACAGCCGCAAGAAGACGTACAGCCTGACGGTTGTGAATGGCGTCATCGGAGATGAGAATGGGACACAAAACAGCGGAGAGTATGCAAAGGATGCAGAAATCACCTTGACGCAAAAAGTTCCTGAAGGTAAGGTGTTCACCGGATGGGAGCTGAGCGGTGGCTTGGAACCGGTATCTGGCTATGAGTTGACCAATACAACCATTAAGGTTAAAATGCCCGGCCATGCGGCCACCGCAAAAGCAACCTACAAGGACAAGGTACCTACGACCTACACCCTGACCGTTGACGGCGGCTACATTGGCGACGATGAAACCAAAGCCAGCGGTGATTACGAAGCCAATGTAGAAATCAAAGTGACGGCCAAGGCAAAGACCGGTTATCACTTCACCAAGTGGACGGTGAAAGAGGGCACTTTGAGTCTGAGCGAAGAAAAGCTGAAAGCAAACCCGCTGACTTTTGAAATGCCTGACGGTTTAGTGTCGCTGAAGGCAAACTATGAGGAGGATACCCCTGACCCCGTTG
>ENA-OZGD01000193-OZGD01000193.1-human-gut-metagenome-genome-assembly--contig:-NODE-193-length-33049-cov-7.659453_pt1 | contig 33049 bp, 29 predicted proteins | sample MGYA00244653_ERZ653652 | MGnify/ENA primary metagenome ERZ653652 (study PRJEB26926, sample SAMN06164983) | human gut metagenome | biome: ENVO:00009003; feature: ENVO:2100002; material: ENVO:00002003... | reverse complement strand
TTCATTTATCCGCTATCATCGCGGCTTACCCTGATTGTAAACATAGGGATTATTTTATTAAAATTAGTATCTTTGCGTATCTCATCTACATACCAGCCGTCCCCTGTACAGGAAACGACACAAAAAATTACTCGCAGCAGGAGGTTTTATCCCCCGGTCGCTGCGAGTAATCGTGCATTTGTTGGTATGTAGGTGAGATGACTGCTAACAAACCGGGGGATTTTTTGTGTCCTCCCCCGAAGGACTTTATTTGTCAGATTCGATGCTGACCGTCTACTTCGTCTTTCACTTTTCTGCCGACAACCGACGTATTCCATACATGGTCCATCGCAGCCATTAAAAATTCTTCAATTAATTTACGACTGTCTCCAATGGCGGTTCTCAAATCTTTGTCCAGGTCGTATGGTCGGTATCTCTCTTATAGACATACCCGTTTTGAATACGTAATCCGGCTTTTCCGATCAGGACTTCGAAAATATCTCCCGTGAATACCGCATAGTTGCTCGATCCTTTCACAACGGCTACTCCGTTGGGAGCGATCAGGTTCTTGCGGATGTCTTTCACGAAGTTGAATTGGGCGGCATTCATCGTTGCAGAGGCCGTAAGTTTTCCGGCTGCCGATGCTTCGACCGTAATTCGGATGTAGTATTTCTGGGCTGCTCCAGTGAAAAGATGTGAAATCGTCGCGTCGATATTCAAATTCGTGTTTTGGGCTTCAGCCGTGCTGTTTCGGTACAGGGGATCGGCTTTCCCCGTCAAAGCGTTTACCACCTCGATCTTTACGCCCCCGCCGCCGCCTTCGGCATTGCCTGTGATGCGGCCTGTAATCCGGGCCGACATCTGAACTCCCTGTCCACAGGTAAACGGTGGACTTGATTCGTAAACATTTCGGATAAAAGGATTGCTTTGTCCCGTAGCCAGTGCGCTCACTTCTTTCGTTTCTACGACACCCGGGACACTCGAAGCACCCAGGACCTGCGATACGGACGTAATTCTGTATGGGGTGAGTATGATCTTATCTCCGCTTGCGGTCGCATCGCTCACCTCCACGGAATCGTTTTTGACCTGCAGGATTCCGACAGTTCCTTTGGAGGCGTGTACTTCCCCGTCGGCGTGTACTCTGAACACGGCTTTTTTCCGGTTCGTATAGTCTGCTCCCGACCAGAAGGGCACATCATCTTCCTGCAAGCCGCTCACGCCGGCCGTCACCTCGCCATCAGCATTTTTCAGCAACATCACATTGGTCATTATCAGACCGCCTTTCACCTCGGTACTTCCGTCTTCCATAGCCTGCTTGAGGTACTCTGTCGATTTGATGGCTTCGTCCGCCGCTTCGTCGATCAAGTCCGACGTGTTGCGGCTCAATCGATAATAATCGGAAAATACGTCTCTGAATTCTGTGCCGGTTATCTCGGATGTCGTACTCATATCGGCCAGCAGGGGCGTGAGATAATCTTCGAGCCGCTGGAAATAGAATGTAAAAGCCTCCGTGGGTACGTTGTATTGGTCGGCCCTGGCCATGATACTCCAGTATTCGCCTTGAATCCGCGCCCATTCATTAGCTACCTGCTGTTTGTCGGAGGGCGTCAGGCTCGAATCCGAGGCGATGTAGTCCACATTCAGCTTCACCTGCTCGATCTGCGCCTGCACATCCTCCTCGGCCGTGATATACCCCGTGGGGGCTTTGTTGCCTTCCGTAAGCTGAATGTCGTAGAGATACATGGAAACACCTTTGTTGATATACATGTATATCTTCTGTACCACACGCGAAGCATCGATGGTGTGGACCACTTCATATACTCCTTCCGTTCCCGCCGGAGGAGCGGAAAGCACTTCTTTGGTGCCGTCTTCGTATGCGATACGGAACGTAATTTCGGCGCCCTGCTTGATCCGGGCTTTGAAGACGTACGGAGTATTCGGCTTGTATTTTATCTGGCCGCCGAAACAGTCGGGGACCGTCGAAACCAGGGAGGCGTTGGTTGCGACAAGCCCGGCCTGAATAAGTTTGCCCCAATTGACACACAAATATGCTCCGTCCGCGTCCGCCCCCGAAGTTACGACATCCGTAACGCCCTCTTTGGCGCTGTTCCATTCCCGGATAAACTGCTTGGCGATATAGTTGCGGGCGCCGACTTGCAGGTTGTCCACCGCTTCGTCAGCCTGCTTCTGGGCCACGAGGTTAGAGAAGCGGCTCACCTCGGCGTAGTAATCGGCGAATTTCTGGTTGAAGGTGTCGGGGACGATCGTCGTGTCGGTGTCCGAGGTCAGGCCGATGCTACTCAGGTAGGCTGCGAGAGCATCGTAAGCTCCTTTCAAAGCCGTTATCGATACCCCGAAGGATGTTGCATCCGTCTGGTATTTGGCATACTCTTTCTGTATCTGCGACCATTGCTGTCGCACGGCGGGTTTTTCCTCTTTGGATAACGTACCGTCTGAAGACATGGCTGCCAGTCGTTCTTTGGCTTCGTTGGCTGCCGTATCATCGGTGTATTTGGATGCTTTGTCCCAATCCGAGCTTTCGAAATTGCCCGTTGCACGGGATTCGATACAGCGCATGATGTCGCCACCTTCGCCCTGCGTCCAGATGTCACCCACATCGTAGGGTGTAGTCGGTGTTACGACGAATACACGACGTTTGGCATCGGCCGTGTCCTGCGCCCGCGCCGCCTCTTGCAGGGCCTTTACCGCATCGCTGTCGGCGATCGGCGTCCATTTATAGGTTCCGTCCTCTTCTTTTACCCACCGCCACGATTTGCCCGCATCGGGGTTCGTCGTCTCGTCGCTCGATATGGTGAAGTGAATCTGCGGGTATTCCGCCGGAGTGATTTTGGCATTATCGGTTTTGCGGATGACAAAAGCCATGTAGGGATTGTCGCTTCCGACAGTATAGCTCTGGCTCCATACGTAACTTGCTATAACCGCTCCGGATGACGCTATCGGATTGTAACCCATCGTATAGCCTTCGCCCACCGACAGTACGGCGCCTTTGGGTATTCCTCCGACCGGAGTTTTGAGCCGGATGCGGGTGCTGTCGGCGATTTTGATCTGATCCCAGGTCTTAATGCCGTCGATATAGGATGCACCGATGCTGCCCTGCTCCCAGCAGCCTGCGTCCGTCGGGTCGAAATTCGCGGGCAGCGTATTGGTGAACGTGTCGCCGATATGGTTTTCCTGCTCGCCGTCCGCTATCCATGTTTGGGCCGGTTCATTGTAAAGCGAGGGAGTATAGGGATAGAACCAGTTTTCCACGACACCGTCCAGCCGTTTGTTGATCTCGGACAATTCGCCGGGCAGCGTGTTATCGATGTAATCTTTGGCTTGCTGAGCTTTGCGATCGGCGGAATTGGCAGTGGCCTGGGCTTCGGTGGCCGTCTGATCGATCTGTTCGATGTCGAACTCCTTCTGGAACTGTCCCGTCGCGGGGTCGTAGAGCTTGCCTTGCTTCCAGCCTGCCTCCGGGGTGAAGGCCACGCCGACGCCGTTGTCGCCTACCAGCCGGAACAGCTTGCTCCGGGTGTCCAGCAGCGCCTTCTTGTCCAGGCTGCTGATCATACCTTGCAGATAGATATTATCCAGATAGGCCGAATAGCCCGACATCTGGATCCCGAAGACGGAGAGGTTCGTAAGGTCGCCGAACTGCGCGGCGATATTCTCGGCCGTAAACTCCCAGTCGCTGACATTGCGGAGATAACGCTGGTAGGTGCGCGTCGAGTAGCGCGAGCTCTGCCGGGCGGGATTCGTGAACGATCCGTAGGCTACGAAGGTCATCGATTCCATCGGATCGATCTGCTTGGTAAAGGTGGCCGACAGGGGGCGCAGCCCGTAGCGGAACTGCTCGTTGCGGTCGCCCAGGACCTCCGTGATACGGAAATAGACCGTTGCGAAGCCTGAGAAAGAGAAGTTGCCCCGGCCGTCGTCGGAATCTGCCGTCGCATTGTTCGACGGGTCGAAGTCGTGGAAGATACCCATGCAGATATCCCCGACCGCTACGGCGCCGATCTCGCCCTCTTCGAGTTTGAGCGTTACGAGCTTCTGATCCTTGTCCACACTCTCGATCACCCCGGCGCCCGGAGCGCTCCAGTCATCCCCGACGCTGATGCCCACACGGTTGTACCGAAGCTCCGGAACCTCCAGAAAACGACGGATGAAGAGGCTCTCCAGCTCGCCGGCGCCTCGTCCGTCGATCTGTGCACCGAAGCCGGTGATGCCGCTGGCGAAGTCGCTTGTCCGGAATCCCTCGTCGAGTTGCTGCCGCTTAAGGAATCGGGTGATTCCTTCGACCGTACCTCCCCGGCGCTTGTTCAGAAATTCCCGTTCGCTCTTACGCGACGAATAGAGCGTCGTGTCGCTCGCCGGTGTTTCCTCCCACGATTTAATGATGTCAGGAAATTCCGATGAAACCTGCCGGGTTATCTGCGTCACTTCCGAAATCTGATTTTCGATGCGGGAAATACGGCCTGTGGAGAGGACATCGCTCATTTTAAGAGTCATGCTTCCGGGCTGAACGACGGAGCGACTGATCGCGACGATACGGATATCGCGATATCCGGTATCGGGAAAAAACTTGTCGCTTCCGAGCCGAATCCGTTGCCCTGGCTTCAAATCGAGGTTTCTTTTATCGACAACCGTAAAATCCGTCGATGCCTGGAACACGGATATATCTTTACGGCTGTCGGCCATAAAGGTATCTACCGCAGTTTTGAATTCCTGTTCGGCCGCAGGATAATAACTGTCCGGCATACTGATATTCCAGAGCACGTATTCGTTCCCGGGAGCCGGGACCAACGGTTCCGACGGCAACTGCATATCGTTGTCGTAGGGCCATTGGGTGATGATCTCGAACTCCTTCTTTTCCGAGTCGTAATTCACTTCGAACTCCCGTCCGCGAAGCTCTCCGGTCTGAAAGGTCACCCGTTTGACGAGGCCGCCTATTTCGTATTGATTGGGATCGAACGGAATGTCGGGATCGGTGAAATACCAGACCGTAAACGGAGAGCCGTCATCGCTCGTGCGCTCTTCGGACCGTACGGACCCGACCGTCCCGATCCGGCGGGGATATATTGCATCGAACGCTTCCTGCTCGAAATATTCGATGATACCGAGGTGGGTATCCTGTTCGACGTACTTCGCCCCGTCGGGCAATTGCAGCCGGGTATGTCCGTACCGATCCGGATCGATGTTGCGGGAGGAGCCTACCGGGAAGAGCCGAGTGAAAAATTTCACGCCATCGGCCATGCTCCGTTCGATTCCTCCGATTAATCCGTTACCGTAAGACAACGGGACAGGCTCGCCGAACTCACAGCGGGATATGTTGAGCGTCATCCCGTCGAACCACCACTCTGTCCCGGCGGCAGACGACAATTCCGAAAGAGCATCGGAGGCGTACTTTCCCGTATATTCGATATCGATGTACTCCGATACGACCACTTCTCCGACTTTCCATTCGGTCGTCCCCATTTTGCGGTTCATGTTAGCGATAATCAGCGCCGCATGTTCGCGTGCCGGTGCCGTGAGTGTCAGAATCGGATTGTCGTCATCATCCGGATTGACCATCAGGACCTGCGTGGTGAGTCCTTCGACCCCCGACAGTTGCACCGAGTAGCTCCATTCGCTGTCGCAGTTCATCTTCGGCTGATAACGTTCGAGAATCCAATAACGCCGTCCGAGGAAGTCCGCATAATCGTAAACTTCGAGCGTGACGCATTCGAAGGCCGTGAAGGAGAGCGCGAGGACACTCTCCTCCTGTATGCCGCAGGTTGCAGCACTGTTACTATCGGGAGAGGCCGTCAGCTTCAGATTCCCTTCTTTCGAATATATTTTGAGTTCCATTTTTTGAAGATTTGAACGTGACCTTTAGATCGACGCAGCGAGTTCGAATGTCGGCTTCGGCTCCCGGAATTTCACCGAGAAGGTCGCCGCAACCTCTCCCTTTCCGAATGGCGCCAGTTGTGAATAATCCGAAAATCCGGTCATATAAACCCGGAATTTCAGCCCTACGTCCGTCAGATGGAGCGCGAGCCACCCGTCGTCGCCCTCCTTGAGAAATTTCACGAACGAGGCGTAGCGCGTGAAGAACGAAATATCGTTCGAGGCGACGATGGCGAATCGCAGCGTGATATCGCGGGCTTCGTAAGTCTGTGTCAGGGTATCGGGCATACGGACACCGTCCTCCTCCTGAATGGAAACCTCCGCCTGCTGCTTGAGAGCCGGAGGTGCAAGCAGCGAATCGTAGTTGTCGTGTCTGTCTTCAGCGGTTTCCGCGAGGAAAGCCCCGAAACGGGCATATACATCCGTTTGGTTGATCAGCAACAGTCCTTCGAGTATTTCAGCCATAATCAGATCGCTTTTAATCCGTCGCGTTTTATGGTTTGCAACAGTTCATAGATTCGGGGTATCGGTTCGGTATTTTCCCGGATGGCATTCATCGCTTCGAGCGATCCCTTGAGAACCGGGACAATACCTTCGATGTTTTCGTCGATCTTCGCGGAATGGATCTGTACCGATGTGACCAGTCCTTCGACGCGGGAGAACGAATCCTGCGTTACGGTCTGAATGGCTCCTGCCTTACCGCTCTGCTGCGAAGTGCCGGCTTCCTCGTCGATTGAAAGTCCGTTCTCTTCTGCAATGCGGCGGAACTCTTCCCACAGACGATTGAAATCGTCCTGTTGCTCCATGGCATCCGAAACCAGCGATTTCATCGTTTCGCTCCATTGAGCGAACCGCTCTTCGTCGGAAAGGTCGCTCTGCATGACCTTTTCGATGCGTTTTTGGGTATCTTCGAATAATTTACCGAACACGATCGAGGAGGCCATACGCTTACCCAGCAAGCGCAAGGCTTGTCCGACACTATCAACAAAAGTATTCGCCGCATCGGTGCCGTTTTCGAAAGCATCCACCAAAGCATCGGTAAGCGTACTGCCCAGATCGCCGAAAATATCCTGCAAATAATCTCGGACCGCAGTCAATGCCTCTTCGTAGGTTTCCCAGTCGTCCACCATTTCGCGGAGCATCTCCTGATTCTCCCGTGCCAGGTGCTGGAAAGTTTCTCCGCCCTCTTCGACGAATTGCCGGAGCGCGTCCATATCGACTTCGCCATCCGTGAATAATTCGGGAAGCAGCGAACCGAGGGACTGATATTTTGCCGAACGGAACCAGGTCGAGTGACGTGTCTGAACCTGCATGTTGGCGATCGAATCGGCAATGTTCTCCCAAGTTTTTTCATACCTGAACAAGCCCGAAAGTCCCGTGCCGGCTCCGCCTCGCCACTCTCCCGGCAACTGATATTTTTCTTCCCCGCGCGAGAGGATTCTCTCCCGGACTTTCTCCAGCTCTTCAAGCGAGGTGCGCACCACATCGATATTTTGCTTGTAACGGTCGTACACCCGATCCCCGAAGATATTGTCGAATTCATCGGAGTCGATGCGGCTGCGCTCTTTCATGATCCGAAGTTCTTCGTTGAACTCGCGGGCCAGACGTAGGTTGCGCTCCATCGAAGTTTCACCGCCCTCGAACAAATTGACAATAGTGGTCAGCGCACCGATACCGGCAGATATGCCTCCGAGAATTCCGGAGGCCATGCCGAGTGTGTTCGATGCGGCTTGAGCTTTCCGGTATGCCTGAACGGCATTGATGATTTGCAGGGTAGAGCCGGCGATATCTCCTGCGGTGGCGATGATAGTTCCTCCGGCACCCCCGACGGCATCGCCGACCTCATTGAAGGTGTCGATAACGTCGGTCAATACGCGGTGAAGCTCCGTCCAGGAGGTCGTATCGGTAGTTTCCTGTTTCGTTTGGTTCTGTTTTTTCGCCAGATACCGCCGTTCGGCCATGCGGAGTTTGGCCCGTGCAACGGCAATGGCATTACCGTCATCCGGCGTCTCGCTTTGCAGGTTCTCCAGCTCTTCCTGAGCTTCGATCACCAGGCTTTCCAGCTTTTTGACCGAGGCAGCGACGACCCGGTCGGCCCAGGCTTCGAATTCCGGGAACTGGCTTGCAAATTGTTCCGTGAAGTCGTCGAGCGCTTTTTGTTTGGCCTCGCGAGCGAGTTGCTGGGCCTCCGGATTTGAGGCAAGAGCGGCAATATCCTGATCGTATTTCCGGGCGATTCGCAGACGCCCCTGCTGGTAGGTTTCGTACTTCTCCAGCAACTTGGCGTATGAAGCCTCCTCTTTCTTATCGACATCCGCAAGCTCTCTGTCCCGAATTTCCGCAGCTTGGGCTATTGCAGCGGCCGTGCCAGCCATAAAGGTTTTCTCTGCATTCGAATCGATATCGGCCCCCGACTCCCGGAGTTTGCGAATCAGCGCGAGCGTCTGTTGTTCCTGCCGCTCATATTCCTGACGGTTTTTCTCGTAATTGAGGCGGATCGCTTCCCGTTCCCGGTCGAATTCGTTTTCAATCAACTCGGCCCGCTGGTCGTCGAGGCTCTGCTGTTGGCGACGTACGGCCGCCTTATACTGTTCTTCGAGTTGGTCGATGGAAGTCGGTTCGGGATCGGTCGTCGTGCCGGACGGGTTTTCCAGCAACTGGGCCTGCTCCGCCACGGCAGCCAATTTCGTCCGCTGCTCTGCGAGGAATTGCAGAAATGCCCCGAGGTTGCCATCGAATTTCTCCTCTATCTCATTGATAATCTCTTCTCCTCCTTTGTTCTTCCTGATCTCTTCAAAAATCCTTTCCTGCCAGTAAGAAACACTTTCTTCTGCATCTGACAGAATGGTTTCCGCCCAAGAGAGATCTTTGTACATTTTGGACGCATTGCCCCGTTGGGTCCATGTCGCCGCATCGTAGATTTTCCGTTTGTCAGCAACATCCTTTTGGGCCTCGAGGTATTTGTCATAAGCCTTTTGGAATTGTTCGATATCCGGTGTGTTATTGAAGAACAGCTCTTGCTGTTCGATATCCACCAGACTCTTGAAAGCCGCCTGCGCTTTGGCGTATTTGTAAATGTTTTTGATCAGCTCCTCGTAAGCGTCATTCGCTTGTCCGAGCATGATTTGCTCGTCGGAAAGATTCTTGAAATAACCCGAAAACTCCTCTTTGAGTTTGCGCACGGCTTCCCGGCGATCGTCTGTGGCGCGGGCGTTATCCGTCGCGGCCCGGTAGAGAAGATTCAATTTTACGACCTCCTGCTGGGCGTTTCGAGCCCCTTCGAGCATCGTATTCTGAAAACGTTCGGAAGCCATGCGAGCGGTGTCGAGCGCCTTCTTTCCCCGAAACAGATTCGCTACCCAGTTTCCGATCTCCTTGCCGTACGCTACTGTCAGCGTGATTCCGACGGCTAACGCCGTTTGCCAGGATAGAAGGGACGAAAGGACCTGCCGCCACACGGGGACGCCTTTCTGCCCGCTGGCAATCATCGCCTCGTACTCTTTACGCGCACGGGCCAGTTCGTCGGTGAAGATCGGCAGGTTGTTCGAAATGGCCATGAAGAACATTTGAGGCCCCATCGACAATACCGGCAGCTCCCGGGCCAGTTGTTGGATCGACATGTTCAATCCGTTGTAAGTCCTTACGGCTGCCGGAGCGCTTGCAGGAACCAGATCGGTGCGTTTGGTTGCGGCTTGCAAAGCCTGGAGCTGCCGCTGCAACGCTTCTATCTGGCGGATGTTTTCCGTCTGATCCATTTCCGGCGTCTGGGCTATGACTTTCTGAAGTCGCACAATTTCATCCTTCAAAGCCTGAATACGGCCTCGCGCCTGCGCGGCATCCTTGTCCACGGCATCAATCCCGCCGGAAACTCCGGAGAGTCCCTGGCGGGTATTGTTCTTTACGAGGAATTCTATCTCGACGGGTTTCATTGCAAGTTGAGTTTCGATTGAAAGAGTTGTGCGGTATCGGGTTTTCCCGTTGCACTCCCGGCTTCCGTACATTCGGCCGGGACGCTTCGATAATGCGGGGCATCGGCCAGCATCATGGCCAGTGTCTGGAAATTGACCTTCCACAGAATGTAATGCACCGACCATCCTGTTGCGGAGGCAATTTGCCAAACGATTCCGAAGGGGCTATGGGAACTCTCGTAAACGGTTCTTAACTCCCCTTTCCTGCTCTTTTGGGGCGGCTCGCTTCGTACCGGAAGGGATCGATACTCTCGGCCGATTCGATAATACTCGTAAAATCCCGCGTGCCCCGCATTCTGCGGAACCAGCGCTGGGCTTCGATCCGGTACTCGGAGGGTACCTTCCACCGGATCAACCAGGCCACCACGGGGGCCAGCAGGAGTCCGGACAGATAGCCGCGACATATCGTCAGCGCAAGGATCAGCGAAAGGCGTTTGGCATGCCGGTCGAAAAAGGCACGCTCCTCGTCTTCGGAGAAAGCATCCCATTCCCGGGCCGTGATTCCCAGCTTCAGGTAGTGGCGTACGATGCGCATCTGCCCTCCCAGGCAGGGGCGCCGCATCGTTACGCGCAGCACCCGCTCCCGGCCTCCGGGCAGGCGGAATCGGAGAAGAGGCAGCAGAATCCCCACATCGAGCAGAGCTTCCGCTGCCTCCAGTTCTACATTGCGTTTCATGGCTTAGGCATTGGGCTGCGAAAGCGATACGGTAGCTTTTGTTTCAGGATCGGACTCCAGGATGAATTCCAGTTGTCCGGAGCGGGGCGATTCCGTGGAATTGGCTTCGGCGATCACCGTGACGCGTCCGTTTATGACTTCCACCGAGAAGCCTTCGGGCACAGCACCTACCGAGAACGGACCCGATGCTTCGATATCGACCGGGAGGCTGCCGCCTGCCTGTTCGAAGGTCAGCGACGTCGGGTCGGCCTCGATGAAGGGCTCCGTCGGCAGAATCGAACCGGGCGAAGAGCCGTCCAGCGGGGCCAGGACCTTCAGTCCGAATTCGATGCCGAGGACGTTTTCGCCGCCCAAGCCGCCGCGAATCTTCGAGGCACGCAACGAAACGCGCTTGAGTTTGACGGTCTTACCCGTACCGGTCAGAATGCGCATATCTCCTTCGACACGCATCGAGCTGGCGGGCATTTGCCACTCCTCACCCGCGACTTTGCCGCCCATCAGATCGACGCAGTTCTGGGGAACCATTTCGATCATCTTTCCGGTAATCTCATTCGTCGCGGCTCGCGTTTCGATATCCAGCACGGGACTGGTCCGAATCTGTGCGGCCCAGAGTTCGACGGTCTGGGCGTCTTCACCGCCCCAGTCAAGGCCCTCTTCCGAAATGTTCCCCATGCGTCTGCCGTTGAAATAGACAGCGTCGAGCAGCATCAGATAGCCGTCGTTAGTTTGAATTACAGATCGTTTAGACATAATTAAATTGTTTTGAAAAGTTTTGCAAATAAGTTTGTTTTATGAGCCCACCAGCCGCCGAGACATCCGATAACGATTCCGAAAAGCATCCACCTTCCCCGATAGGCCGGGGACCGCGTTTGTTGTATTGCTGTTTCCGAAGATTGATGCCTGGAGACTTCGAGGAGTCGGTCGTATGCTTCCCGGGTTTCTGCCAGACTCTCCTTCAGAGAATCTGCATATCGGTCCTGCCGGGCCGAGGTCGCTTTGTAATATTCGACTCGTCGGGCAAGCGAATCGCTGCGTGCTGAAATGCGGATGGTATCCCCGTCACGCCGGGCTTCGAGCGTCAGCCGACCGTCACGGGCAACATAGGCCGCCCCCTCCGGCAGATTACGGAGGCTCTCCTCCGTCACCGTCACCGCTGCTGTCCGAAGCGGAATCGCCTCCGTCCGCAGCGCCCGCAGCACAGAGGTCTCCTCCGATCGAGAGTTCATTGCCGCTCGTGCGGTTTGCTCTACGGCGTTTTGTGCGCCGCGCTGCATGTGCGACACGGTATCCGTACTGTTCTGCGTCCCTGTCGAGAGGAGCTTCTTCGTCGCAGTGCAACTTACCAGCAGCAGGATGGAGAGCAGCAAAAAGAGTCTTGTCTTCATACGAATTTCGTTTTCCGATGGTCTTGCGGAGGCGCTCCACCTCTTTAGTCAGCCGGTCGATGCGTACGAGCATCTCTTCCTGGTTGGCCTTGAGGTCGATGTTTTCCCGCCGCAGTTGGATATTTTCTTCGAGAATCTTCTTGTTTTCGCCCGAAAGCAGGTTGATCGAACTCTGCAACTCTTTGAGAAAATCGTTGTTCTGTTTGCGGCGCGAGAAGATCCAGGTGAAAACGCTGCCGAGGAATCCCCCGGGAAGTGCGAAAGCGAGTATCTGCATCCAAATGCTGTCCATCGTTCAATCGGTTTTTGAAAGTTAGTTTACGCCCGTTCGATCATGCGTGCAATCTTCGAGATCAAATCCGCGTAGGCTGCGGGTTCTGCCGTACAGTACCCGGCCTTGGCGATCTCATAAGCGAAACGTGTTATGTCGTTACGATACGCCCAGGCTACTGCGTAGCGTTTGGCGGAAAGGACCTTCGCATGGTCGCGGATGCCCTCCTCCGGCGTGTCGTAGTCGCGGAACTTGCGATCGACCTCGTAACGGTAGCGTCCGTCGGAGGTCCGGGTGATCGAATAAACCTTCTCGAATCGTCCGCTCTGCCGGTCATCCGAAAAGTATTCGAAGGTCCGTTCGGTTCGCCGCTTTCCGGTCCACTTATCTCCGGCCGTAATGCCGAAAAGATTATTTCCGATAGCATGATCGCCCCATCCGCTTTCGAGGGCGGCCTGCGCCGCAACAAACAGAGGATTCAACCCTGTTTCGGCGCAGACCCGCTCGATTGTCGGATAATAGGTGCGCTTGAAATCCGTCGGTTTCATGGCTTACTCGGTTGCGGTGCCGACCAGGGCCATTACACCTGCATTATCGCCGCGCATGATGCTGCCTCCGGCACGTACGAGGAAAGAGTAGACATCCCCATAATAGTCGGGCGCTTTCTCCTGCTCAAAAGCCTTGACTTCGCCCAAGGCGCGGCATACGGACTGATCGTGCCAGGCAAGGGCTGCGGCCAGGTCCGTGGCGGCACCGCTTTCGCCCCACCGCTTCGGAGCTTTATCCGCAGTGTAGAGCGTAGCTTGTGAACGCATCATGACGTTGAACGAGAAGAGTTTTCCGATGATGCCGTTCTGGGCATCCGCCGAGGCGAGGAATGCGGAGTTCTCATTGGCAGTGAGATCGCTCAACAGCTGTGCGTACATCTGCGCATCGAGCAGCAGGTAGCGGCCCTCCTGGGGAATGTTCTCGCTGTTGAATTTCGTCATCAGCGTCAGAATATCCGCCCTGCAAAGCCCTTTTCGCCTGCCTGTCGCCGAAGGTGTGTAAGCATCCACCGGTGCCCCCGTGGTTTCGATCACACGATCCGAGGCAGGACTCCAGGCGAACAGAAAATCCTTGGCCACAGCCTCATGCAGGGCGAGCTTGTCCTGCCGTAATACGGACTCGCGTTTGTTGTACGACAGCTCGACCTTGTCGGCATCGGGGATCAAAACGGGATCCGTCGTGAAAGCAGCCAGCTCGAAAGTTTTGTCCGTGTCGGTACGCTGCTTTACCGTTGCGGGTAATGACGTTCGGTTCTTCTCGACTTTCGAAGCGGCACCTGCCTGCGGGATATGCACGATCTTTCCCGCTTCGACATACTCGTCGGCGTTGAACGCTTTCGAAAGGAAGCTGTTGGGAGCGAACAGACCTTCGACGATCGATTTCTCCCAGATTTCTTTTTGAATAGCCATAATGTTTTTTGTTTTTGATGAGTTCTACATGTTAGGTTCGGTACCGAAGGCCGCTTTGAACTTCTCACGGAAGAGTTCCGGCGCCTTGTCCCTGAGTTCAACAAGGCGCCCTGCCTTATCGAGTTCTTCCCACGACTTGTTTACAAGGTCGGAGAGTTCGACCGACTGCCGTCGTTCACCCTCACGGATAAGCGCTGTGACGGATTTGCGGTGCGGAATGGCTTCGAGGGTGGCTTTGGCACTCTCGAAATCCGTATCAAAGAGTTTCAGATAAGCCTCCTTGCCTGCGGTATTGATCCTTCCGTCGGCAATGGCTGCATCCACGAGGCGAATCGCCTCGGACTTCCGGATCTCCTTGTGCTCGGACTCCGCACGCGCTGCAGCATCTCTGAGTTCCTGATTTTCACGTGTTAGCCGGTCGTTGTTTTCGATCAGCCGGTTCACAGCGCCGATAACCTCGGCATCCTGTGCTGAGTCCTGCAACTTGAGGACTTCCTTCAAAGTCTTGTTCATATTCGAATCGATTTTTGAGTGATTGAGCCTGTCCATAAGCCGGATGACAGTCGAAGCATCCGTGAGATCGAGAGGTTTTCCCGTTTGACGGTCGAAAAGCACCAGGGCATTATGATTGGCCCCGATCGTGACAATGGACGCTTCACGGGCTGTCCAGCGCGTCACGGTCGGAAGCGTCTGCCCGGGAAGTTTCAACTCTGCGGCGTCACTCACCTCTTCGGGAGGCCAGGCTCCCATAGAAGCCATGCGCAGGAATCCGCCTTCGACCTTGTCGGCAATCTTCACCGCCTCGTCATCCTTCTCGTCGAAGAGGGCATCGGCAAGGATCTGCGTACCTTCAATACGGATGTTCTCCCAACGACCGATCGGAAGCTCCCAGTCCTTATGGTTGAGCAGGATCACGGGGTTCTTACGGAACTCCTCGAGATTAGCGCCGCTGGTGAGCATACGGAACCCGTAGGTATTGACCGTCTCGTCGTGCAACACGAATGTAAATCGTTTCATAAAAGCCATCATTTTTCGGCAAAATTGGATTGAAAACACCCGTCTTGCAAATTATATTGTATTGTTTTACAATTTATTACGCTTTAATTGCACTTTACATGCAGACCATTTATCCACGATTCGCTCCGTTCGGGTGAAGAGCTTACCTTTGGGGTGTAAAACAGAGATTTTTCATGACACAAGAGTTGGATAACAAGCAGAAGAAGGAGTGGGCGAAACTACTTTTCCTCACTACGGATCTCACCCAAGCCGAGATTGCCGTGAAGATCGGTGTCTCGAGGATTACTATCGTACGATGGGCCAAAGAGTGGGAGGGTCTCAAGTTGAATTTCCTCCAAACCCGTGAGGCACGGATCAAATCGACACTCATGCAGCTTAACGAACTCGACGAAAGCATCGCGGCGCGTGAGCAGGGTGCGCGCTATCCGACGGTCAAGGAGGCAGATATCCGGCGCAAACTCACCGCCGACCTCGAGGCGCTCGAACAGGAGGCCTCCGTGCGGGACATTGTCAATGTGTCAAGAGATATTCTCGACTATGTCCGAGCTATTGACCTGGAGAAGGCCAAGATGCTCTCGGACTATTTCGATTCATACATACAGGAACGGCTGAAATGGGTAAAGTAGATGACATGCGCGCCTGGAACGAATGGCGTGAATACCACCGTGCCCTGAAGCGCGACAAGGCGGTGGACAAACTCTCACCTGTGGAACGGATGAGGCGACTCGAGAAGCTCGAAAAGGATCCCGTTTCGTGGATGCTTTTCTTCTTCGCCGAATACACCCGGCATCCCTTCACTTCCTTCCAGAAGAAGGCGATCCGGCGGATCACCTCCAATCCGGAATGGTATGAAGTGCTCTCGTGGTCACGCGAGCTGGCCAAATCGACCATCGTCTTCATGTGCATCATGTATCTTGTACTGACGAAACGCAAGCGCAACGTGCTGCTCGTTTCCAACAGCCATGAGAATGCCACGCGGCTTCTGGATCCTTACAAGAAGTCCTTCGAACAAAATTCACTGTTAAAGGCTTACTACGGGGACCTGAGGGAGGCCGGCAACTGGACCGCCGACGAGTTCTCGCTGACCTCGGGCGCGGCATTCCGGGCGCTCGGTGCAATGGAATCGCCGCGAGGCACCCGCAAGGATGCCTTTCGCCCGGATACGATTCTCCCGGACGACTTCGACACGGATGCCGACTGCCGTAATCCCGACATTGTAAAAAAGAAGTGGCAGTGGTTCGAGGAAGCCCTGATTCCAACCCGATCCGTGAGCGGCGACCTGCTGGTCGTGTTCTGCGGGAACGTCATTGCCCGGGATTGCTGTGTGACGCGGGCCGGGGCCAAGGCCGACCATTGGGATATTGTGAACATCCGCGATGCCGAAGGCCGCTCGACCTGGCCCGAGAAGAACACCGAGGAGCGTATCCGCCGCATCGAGCAGACCATTTCCACCAAAGCCTTCCAGCAGGAGTATATGAACAATCCGCTTTCCGAAGGCGAGGTCATCAAGGAGGTGATCTGGGGAAAATGTCCGCCGATGCAACGGCTCCAGTTCGCAGTGGCCTACGCCGATCCTTCTCCGTCAAACGCCCGCAACAAGGCATCGAGTTTCAAAGCGGATTTTCTGCTCGGTTACTGCGACGGGACATTCTACGTCTATACGGGATTTCTCGACCATGTCACCAACGACGAGTTCGTGGACTGGTTCTACAACCTGCGCGATTATGCGAGCGAACGTGTGCAGGTTTATTACTTCATCGAGAACAACAGCCTGCAGGATCCTTTCTATGAGCAGGTGTTCCTCCCAATGTTCGCCGCCCGCGCCCGCGAACGGGGATTCATCGGCATCACACCCGACTGTCGCTGTAAACCGCCGAAATTCGAACGCATCGAGGGAAACCTCGAACCGTTGATCCGCCAAGGGCGCCTGGTACTGAATATCGACGAACGAGAGAATCCGCACATGAAACGCCTCGAAGAGCAGTTCCTGCTGCTCAACCGACAAATGAAATCTCCGGCCGACGGCCCTGACTGCATCGAAGGAGGCGTATGGATCATCAACCAGAAGATCTCCACGCTCAACGAGGGATCCTATACCATCGGTCAACGAGTACGCGCATCAAAACGTTTCTAATATGGCTTTTCTGACACCTGAAGAGTTGCAGACGCATCTCTATAAAGAGAATATCGAAACCATCGCCCGAGAGGACGATGCAATCGTGGCCGCGGCTATCGATGCCGCCATTGAGGAGGCCTCGGGGTATCTCGGGGCTTATGACCGTAAGAAGATCTTCGGCACCGAGGGTGACGAACGTAACGCACTGCTGTTAATTTTCGTCAAGGACATCGCCGTATGGCACTTCATCAACCTGTGCAATGCAGGAACGGATCTCCAGCTCCGGCAGGATCGATACGAACGGGCCGTCGCCTGGCTGAAGTCCGTCCAGCGCTCGGAGATCAAACCCAACCTACCCGTAATGGAGGATGCCGACGGCGACGGAAAGCCCGACCCCGCTGCCGGAGAGTACATTTTCGGGTCGAACCCAAAACGATCACAACATTTTTGATTATGGCACAAATAGGTTATAAGACATCTTCCCGAAAGAGTTCCGGCACGAAAGCCTCAAAGCCGATAGTGGTGCAGCAGATCGTTGTCCAGGCTCCGCAGCGTCGCGTGTACGACATCGGAGATTGGCGGTCAGCTTTGCGCTCGGCCGACAACGGACGGCCGAAATATCTCTACGACCTGTTCGAAGACATCATGATCGACGGAGTTCTCGCCGATGCGATCAACAAACGTATCGAGGCCGTGCTGAATGCTGAAGTCGTCTTCATGAATGCCCGGGGACAGGAAGAACCCGCCATCGCAGCGATGATCGACACGACAGCCTGGGAAACGCTCATCCGCGAAATCATGCACCGGCTGTTCTACGGCAGGGCGGGCGTGGAGCTCTTTTTCAACAGCGGATTCCACGTCGAACCTATCAAACCCAAGTATATCGACCTGGACAACTGTCAGATTCTGCTGAACGACACAGGAGATCGATCGGTACCGTACGACCAGGATCCGAACCTTCTGGTCGTCGGTCGTCCCGGGGACTACGGGCTGCTGCTCAAAGCTGCACCCTATGCTATCTGGAAACGCGGTGGATTTGGCGACTATGCTCAATGGATCGAGCTGTTCGGAATGCCTCAGCGTATCGGAAAATACAACACGTTCGACCCACAGAGCCGGGAACTGCTTAAGCAAGCCTTGGAAGAGGCCGGATCCGCACCTTATCTCGTCATCCCCAAGGAGGCAGACATTGAAACCAAAGAGGTAAATAGGGGGTCTGGCTCGTCATTCAATGAGTTCCGTCAGGCGACGAATGAAGAGATGCTTATCACGATCCTCGGACAGACGCTGACCACCATTCAGGGCGAGCGCGGAGCCCGCTCGCTCGGAGAAGTGCATCTGCAGGTCGAGGATTCGAAACACACGAGCGACCTGCGTTTTGTACAACGTACGCTCAATGAACGGCTGCTGCCTGTTCTGGAGACTTGCGGCTTACCCGTGAAAGGCGGCCGCTTCGTCTATCCGAAGGCAGCCGACCCGCTCTCCGTGGACGAAATCGTGAAGCTCTCGACGATCATCGATATCCCCGCAGCATTCATTCACGACAAGTATTCGATCCCCATGCCGGACAAAGGAGAGGTGATCGCCGGAGAAAAGTCGAATATGGTATTAGGCTCGCACCTTGAAACGGATACGGATGTCGAGGAGAAGGTGCGGAATGCCGACAACCGGAACATTTGGCGCCGCTTATGGGATTTTTTCATCAAAGCCCCGCAGGGCGGGGCGTTCGATGGCACTGCCCTCATGCGGATGCAGGACAGTGATACGCTCGAAGAGAGGCTGATGGGACGTGTGGCCGCCTCGCAGCCCGCGTTCGACACGGAGCTATTTCGATTCCTTTCCGAAGACCTTTTGAAGGCCGTTCAACCGGAAGCTGACAGCATCGGGAATGCTGATATCGGGGTTGTGTACGGAGTACGTGACGACGCTTTACAGACAGCGATGGAGATTAACCTGTTCCAGTTCTCGGCAGCCAAAACCCTGGCCGAATTGCAGGAACTCAACCGCCTCTTCCGTGAAAGTAGTAATTTCGCCGACTTCGAACGTGAGGCCCGCAAGATTTGTACGGCATTCAACCGCGACTGGCAACGTACCGAGTACGACACGGCACTACTTACGGCCGAAGCCGCCAGCACCTACCGGCGGCTGATGGGCAAGACAAAGTTGTTCCCCTACTGGGAGTACCGGACGGTCGGAGACGATCGTGTGCGTCCGTCTCATCGCCAGCTCGAAGGGATCGTCCTTCCCTACAACGATGCCAGATGGAAGAAGATCTTCCCGCCGAACGACTGGCGATGTCGCTGCCGGGTCGTGCCGCGGATGGCCCATGAGGTCAAGAAAGAGACGGTCGAAGCCTCGCAACAGCGCGTGGACGAGTTCTTCGGAACGGCGACGTGGAAAAAAGCCGCAGCACAGGGTTGGGGCGTAAACCGTGCCCTCACCGGCGAGGTGTTCACGCAGAACCAGTTCTACATCCGCCGCTTCCAGAACAAGGCTTCGAAGCTACTTGGCCGACTCTACTACAACGACTGGGGACTCGACTCGTTTGCCAAACGCCTGGCGGCAGCGACGGAACCGATGCCCGAATACAGCGGTTCGGCCGCAGAATGGTACGAGGCTCACAAGACGCTACACGACTACAAAGGCCGCGAAGTCGTTATGGACGAGAAGGTGTTCCGAACTCATACGACCGGGAACTATGAGAAAGTGCGGGTGCCGTTACTGGCATGTGTCGAAGAGGTGCTGAAGAATCCCGACGAGGTTTGGTTGAACGATTATCACAGACCGTTCAGGAACATGAATTTCATAAAATTCTATGACGGAAAGGTGATCGACGTGATCTGTGAAGTGGATGAAAATCTCGAATATAGGATAACGACCTGGTTCGAGATCGTTCAGACTCCGAATTTGAAACAGAAAACGCGAAGCAGCCGCCACATTGACCCGCGATGGAGATACCGACGGGGCTTGCTTATAAAAAAGTCGTAGCGGCATGTCTTTGCGTCCGGACGTACTGTTGTTTACCTTGGGAACACGTCCTGCAGGTATCCGCAACGCCTTGGATAGCCAGTGTCATACCGCTGCTTCGGGTTAACGTACTCATCCGCTGTATCAAGCCCAGACTTTGGTCCCATGCCCCCATCACCCGCGAGGGATAGCAGAATTCGATTCACCCCCGGAATTGTACGCTTCGGAACAAATATACAAAATTTTTATGAAAATAGAAATCGACAAACTCCTCGAGAAGCGTATGGAGGAGATCCTGCAGGGAACGGCTGAAATCGTCGCTGAAACATCCGTCGGATATTTCCAGGACACGTTCCGGCACAAGGCCTTTGACGGGAATCCGTGGGCACCACCCCGGGTCCCCAAACAATCGGGGTCACTGCTCGTGCAGTCCGGAGCTTTGCTCAACAGCATCCGGCCTGTCGTGGTCACGCCCGGGCGGATCGTCATCGCGGCCGGAAACGAGAAAGTGGACTATGCCCGGGTACACAACGAAGGATTCAAAGGTGCGGTTGCGGTTCCGGCCCATATCCGGCACACGCGCCGGGGTGATCAGAGCGTTCGGCAGCACACCCGAAGGGTGAACATTCCCCGGCGACAGTTTATCGGCGACGCCCGGGAACTCGAAACCGAGCTGCAAAAAAGAATCGAGACTTATGTGGAATCCGTATTAAACAACTGATTATGGAAAAAGAACTCTTCATCGCCCTGTGCGATCAGCTGAAAAACAAAGTCCCCGAATTGCGATGGATCGATTCGGATCAGGGACAACTCAATGTTTCGGAACGGCCTCCGGTGGCCTTCCCCTGCTGCCTGGTCGAGATGAGCTACCCGCAATGCACGACCCACATGGCCGGAAAACAACGCGTGCGTGTGAGATTTCAACTGCAAGTGGCATTCAACGTCTGGGGTACGGCAAACGCATCCGCACCGCAAGAGAGTCGTGAAAAAGCGCTTCAACAGTACGACACCCTGCAGAATATACACAAGGCGCTTCAATGGTGGTCTTTCGGACGCAAGATCAATCCGACATCCCGGGTGTCGGTCTTAACGGAGAATAGGTCGAACGGATTGAAAATATTCCGGATGATCTACGAATCGGAGTTTATGGATTAACCCCAGTCGAACCCGGGAAACATCCGACGCAACTGGCGTTTGGTCGTACGTTGACGGATCAGCTTGTTGTAGAACTCGTCCTCGGCGACCAGGGCGTTGCTGATCGTACGGTCCTCGACGAAAAATTCATTGTCGGCAAGGATCTTCAGCACATCGTCGAAACGTCGCCGCTCCAACTCTGTCCAGTAGTAATAACGGGCCGTCAGGAGGCGGTTGCGCTTGGCGATTCGGTCTGCACGCGACGTGATGTTTCCATCTCCCGAACGGGGCAGAGAACGTGTACGCCGCCGGTTCCCGGCTTTCTCAATGGTCGGGCAGTGGAAAAGAATGAGTTGATTGTCTGACGTGTTACCCATATTGCAAAGATACGAAATTTTGCACTGGAGGAAACAAAAACGCTGCCGATTTTCGATTCTTGGCAGCGTTTTTATGTTATCAAACAATCCCCACATTCAGTAGAAAATCAATGCGAAGACGGTTGAAATATGTGAGTTTTATGTCGAATTTACGATATTCCGGATCTTGTGCCTCCAAATATTGTCGGAGTTCCTCCTGACAGGCTTTGCGCATCGCATTGACCGAGAGGTTACCTCTTGGTCGATAAAGGCCTTCGAGATAGCATTTGCGATAGCCGGGCCTTTGCAAAATAAAACGCACTCTATACATATTTACATCGAATCTCTTGACAGGAATAAGAATTATCGCATATAAAAACGGGATAATTATGGTATCAACTGAATGATATTTGCTCCATTCTGGAGTTTTTCAATGGCTTCAGGCATCTGTTTTCCGATCGCCTTGAATCTGGCTCGGCACGCATTTTTGATCGGTCCTATGGATTCGGATGGACCGTGTTGGACGACATGTAATCGCACCTTTTCGACAAAATCTTCAATTATCAATTTCTCGGCGCGATCCATATCTCCAGTTAAAACACAAGCCCGAAGTTGCCAATCAACATGTGGAGAATCATTGCCTTGTGCAATCTTCTTTACATTGTTGGTCATAGCCCATAATTTGAAAAACAGAATAATTTGGAGGAGTCCAAAAATAAAAAACAGAATTCCAAGAATTACGAAATAAAGATCCATAAAATTATATTTTTAGTTAAATACATACAAAGCTACAAAATTTGTTACTTTTCGGCAATGTTCCCGGCGGCGGAATCGAACCGCCGCAGACAACCGTTCGGGACTACTCCATGGCCGCCAACGAGAGCGGCAATGTCTGTTTCACGCCCTTGTCGTCCTTGTAGGAGACGGAAATGAACTGACAGGTATCGACGGGCCGGTAGGCGTTCTGGATGATGTCGGTGGCCTCAATTAGTTGCGGGTAGCCTGATTTGCGGGCGATTTCGCGCAGTTGCAGTACGCGGCTGGCCTTCAGATTTCCCTTGCGATCCTTCGCCAGCAGATTCATGACCATCTCGGTCAAAGCCGCCGAATCCTCGTCTTTGGCCAGCGATTTGATGAACGTTTTGACCTTATCGACCCCGACATTCACCGTATCGTCCCAGCCGTCGTTGGTGCGATAACCGAGCGCCACCGTGATCTTGCCATCGGAGGTCGTGAATTGATTGCTGTGTCGGTCCGATTTGGTTCGGAACAACTCATCCTTGAGCGCGATCAGCGTTTCGGCATCGCCGAAAACCTCCTCTTTCAGCCGGCGCATCTCCTCGCTCAACGCCTGCAACCGGCTAAACTTGTTGCGGCAGAACTCATCCACCGACGACTTGTATGCGGCAATACTCTCTTCGCGTTTCTGTTTCTCGGCACGCTCCTCGGCCTCAAGCTGCGCCTTCAGTTCGGCGCGTTGTGCTGCTGTCATTTTCGTAATATCCATACAATTTATAATTGCATTATCTTCTCTTTCCTTTTAACTCCGCAACGCGGAGGAGGATGTGACTTCTCATCGCTTCATTGACAAATTTTAATGCTCCGAAATAGCCCTTACACTCGGCAAGCATTAAAATCATATCATCCGGAAACTCTTTGCGTGCTTCCCGTCGCAGTCGTTTCAGTAGGCGTGTTTTCATAGATATTCTTGGTTAGTTACTTGGTTAGTTACTTGGTTAGTTAAAATGCACAAAGCATCTTACTCGTTTTCGAGAATCGGCCGCCAGCCGATGACCATATCGTCATCTAAAGATCCATTGTTCTCGTGCCAATGATGATTCCGGCCCCCATTTGCTTTGTAAAAGGCAATGCAGTATTCACGGCATAATGTTGTTTTAACTAAAACATCTCGATTATCATTTGGCAGCTCCACCTTCGGGTCACGCCAGCGGGTCAATTCATCGCGCTCGGATTGTGCGCCGGCGGAAAAGCCATCCATAAAGCATGTTGAGTACAATTCTCCCTCTCTGTATTCATAGTCAGACCATGCAGCATTTGCCCTCTCTTCAATTGGTTTCATAATTATTTCGATATTTTGCGAGAATCCTGCTGTTTCACCACTTCGTATTCGTTTATCGTTTCAAAAATCCGCAATGCCACCTGCGGGACTATGGCGTTTCCGCAGGCTTTGACGGCTTCCCGGCGCCACCGAGGAAAGGCGATACCAGCCAATTCCCCGGGAAACCCATCATCTCCGCCACATACAGGGGGTTGAGTCGGGAACCCGTTCCAGTCCGGTATTCGTCGCTTTGCATCGCTGTTTTGGGTAGTCCGTTGCGTATGCCCTGACTGGCAGGAAGCGTTACATTCTTCGCATCGTTGGCGGTCGGAGTAGGCAACAATCCCATTTTCGACGCCATTGCCAGCGTCGGACGTTCCGACGCATTCGGGGAGAGGCTTTTGTTCATTCGGCCGCTTCCTGCGTCTATCGCCGTCGGGGTGGGCAACAGGCTCAACGGCATAAAAACCATCTTCCCGTTCACGCATCGCTTCAGCCCCTGCGTCTGTACGGTGGGCAACAAACCAACATCTGTCCCGACGGTGGGGAGCGCCGACACCGCAAGCCGGAATAATGTACGGCTGCACCTCGTATCCTGCCGCCTCCAGGTCAGCGCACACCTGTTCGAAGACCAACCCTTCCGACCAATTAACGATTCCGTAAACGTTCTCGCCCACGACCCAGCGGGGTCGAACAGTCCGAATAACGTCGAGCATCGCGGGCCACAGGTAGCGATCGTCTTCTGTGCCTCGCCACTTTCCTGCGAGCGAGAACGGCTGGCACGGGAATCCACCGGTAAGCACGTCGATACGGTCTTTCCAAATGGTAAAATCTGCTGTTCGTATGTCTTCGTATTGCTTTGCATTGGGAAAGTGGTATTTGAGTATGGTTCGGCAAAAAGGATCGATCTCGCAGTTGAAAGCGTTCGTCCAGCCAGCCCACTCGGCGGCGAGGTCGAACCCTCCGATCCCACTGAATAGTGATGCGTGGGTCATAAGAGATCATCGGTTATCCCCGTTTCCGTCGATCACGCCGCGCTCGCGGCGGCTGGCGAGTTTGTCGAGGTTCTGCTGCATGACCTCTTCGAGCGTGAAGCCGAAGCAATCGGCAATGCCCGCGATAAACCACGCACAATCCCCGACCTCTTTCATCAGCTCGGATTTGTAACCCTCCACCTCTTGCAGATCACCCGTATTGAAGACCAAATGATCCATATCCAGCCGGCACACTCCCTTTCGGCGCCATTTGGCGATCTTGTCGGCGATTTCGCCCACCTCGGCCATCAGGCCGAAAAGCATATAGGTCGCATTCTCGCAACTCGGCAGCCGCGTACTCATCGCGCGTGTCTGATATTCGTTCGCCCGCATAGTTATTTCGAATTTTTCCTGTTAAACTTCCTCTCAACCAGATCGCATAAATCCAGGTACATCGCATCGGCATTCTTCTCTTTCACTCTCTCCCGGAACCCCGCTATATTCGACAGCCAGCAGCCGCAACGGACATAAATGCCGTCTTGCAGGTTGAAAAAGTAAACCTTGCTGCCAATCCGAGAGCCGAACCCGACAAAAGCCAGGAAAGGATAATCGCCGATATATTCGCCTTTCCCTTCGAAGGAGCACTCCTCACCGAAAGAGCAATCCTCACCGAAAGAGCACCACTTGCCGAAAGAGCACCACTCGCCGAAGGAGCACTCCTCACCGAAAGAGCACTCCTCACCGAAAGAGCAATCCTCACCGAAAGAGCACTGCTTGCTGAAAGAGCACCACTTGCCGAAAGAGCAATACTCACCGAAAGAGCACCACTCACCAAAAGAGCACGCCCTGCCGAAGGAGCACGCCCTGCCGAAGGAGCAGCACTTGCCGAAAGAGCAACACTCGCCGAAAGAGCAGCCCTTGCCGAAAGAGCACCACTCACCGAAAGAGCACCACTTGCCGAAGGAGCACCGCTCGCCGAAGGAGCACCGCTCGCCGAAAGAGCAATCCTCACCGAAAGAGCACTGCTTGCTGAAAGAGCACCACTCGCCGAAGGAGCAACACTCGCCGAATATTTGTATATCACTGTAATCCCCCGAGGGGCATTGTTTGATTCCGTCGATCACCTCGAAGGCATCGAAATCCGCTTGTGTGTATTTTTTCATTTTCGTTAATCTATTAAATTCAATTCGATGATTCCGTCTATTTTACAATCCTCGATCCCGATACACTCCAACAGAGCCGGGATGCGTACAAGAGGTTTGGCCGGGTTGAAGTCGTAGCGGCCCGAAATCCGACCGTTGAGAGAGCTGATGATCCATATCCAGCCGGCACACTCCCTTTCGGCGCCATTTGGCGATCTTGTCAGCGATTTCGTAAATCTCGATTCTCGTTTTCATACATCAGTATTTTTCAGTTTTTTCTGTCAAACTTCCTCTCGACCAGATCGCATAAATCCAGGTACATCGCATCGGCATTCTTCTCTTTGACTCTCTCCCGGAACCCCGCTATATCTGACAGCCAGCAGCCGCAACGGACATAAATGCCGTCTTGCAGGTTGAAAAAGTAAACCTTGCTGCCAATCCGAGAGCCGAACCCGACAAAAGCCAGGAAAGGATAATCGCCGATATATTCGCCTTTCCCTTCGAAGGAGCACTCCTCACCGAAAGAGCAATCCTCACCGAAAGAGCACCACTTGCCGAAAGAGCACCACTCGCCGAAGGAGCACTCCTCACCGAAAGAGCACTCCTCACCGAAAGAGCAATCCTCACCGAAAGAGCACTGCTTGCTGAAAGAGCACCACTTGCCGAAAGAGCAATACTCACCGAAAGAGCACCACTCACCAAAAGAGCACGCCCTGCCGAAGGAGCACGCCCTGCCGAAGGAGCAGCACTTGCCGAAAGAGCAACACTCGCCGAAAGAGCAGCCCTTGCCGAAAGAGCACCACTCACCGAAAGAGCACCACTTGCCGAAGGAGCACCGCTCGCCGAAGGAGCACCGCTCGCCGAAAGAGCAATCCTCACCGAAAGAGCACTGCTTGCTGAAAGAGCACCACTCGCCGAAGGAGCAACACTCGCCGAATATTTGTATATCACTGTAATCCCCCGAGGGGCATTGTTTGATTCCGTCGATCACCTCGAAGGCATCGAAATCCGCTTGTGTGTATTTTTTCATTTTCGTTAATCTATTAAATTCAATTCGATGATTCCGTCTATTTTACAATCCTCGATCCCGATACACTCCAACAGAGCCGGGATGCGTACAAGAGGTTTGGCCGGGTTGAAGTCGTAGCGGCCCGAAATCCGACCGTTGAGAGAGCTGATGATCCTACACAGCGACAGCACGATGTTGTAAGACCTTTGAGGAGCCTCCAACAGGATACAGCCGCTGATGGTCCGATACGCCTCGTCCGTCTTGTCGTTGTACTGCCGGGCGGCCCGGTCGTCGATCTTGCGAAGCATCGACCACGCGATGCCGTGAGCCTGCGTGACCAAAGTCTGGGCCTGCGTATAGCGGCGTTTGGTTTCATGGTGGAACAAGCCGGATGCCGTGAGTTCGGACTCAAGGTCGAGCATCGCGTAGTTCAGGCAGCCGACCAGCGTAAGCATCCGCACCGCGAGCGGCACGTACCGCTCGTCTTCCGGACGAGGACCCCGCGTAAGCAAGCGAGTGTTCATCCATGCCGTATGTTTAATCAGCATTGCCTGGCGGTAAGGAAGGTTGGTCATAATTTGACAACGATTGAGGTTCCGATTTGACGATCTGTTATTTTCCCTTATTCATTGTAGATTTCACGCGGATAGATGCTTAAATCGGAGATATGTATTCCGTTATCTTTTTCGAACTGCATCAGCAAGCAGGATATTTGGTCTTCAAGATGTTCCTTGGCATCTTTGACTTCAGATATCGTTTTAATTACAGGTTTCATGGTTAGCTCGGCAATTGGTTGGATCGAATAATAAGCGGAATTGAAACGGCGCATTGTGTATTTCGGATTTTGGGCTTGCGTAGAATCGCCTCCAGTTTGGGAATAAGGGACTGCAATTCCTCTACGGTCAATAGTCCGAACGGCTTGCCTGCGATACGTAAATCCATGCAGAATTCGTTGACCGGGGTAAATGAAGAATCAGTCGTATCGATACCGAGGCGTTGCATGCGTTTCAATACTGCCGAACGGGCTTTTCGTAGCCGTTCTTTGTGGTCTGCAATACTTTCTCCCCTCATTTTACCCGACTGCAAGCACTCGCACATATCTTCGTACTCCGTCGGCATCATCTCCCGAAGCGATGAAGTACGACCATCGGTGAATTGCAATACCAAAGTTTCCTTGTATCGGTCGAGGTCGATACCTTTCGCCTTGGCGATGGCATAGAACCGGAAGTAGCTACGCTTTTTCTTTGTCATAATCTTCGAAGGTTTGTACGCTGAAAAATCCGAGTTTGGGCCGTACGTTCATAAAGACCGGCATTCGACGATGGAGGGCGATGCACAACTCGATGCGTGCACCCTCGCTCTTCTCGTAATCGTCCAACAAGTAGATGGCGTCACATCGAAGCAGCAACGAGATATCTTTGCCTATGTGCTCCGCCCAGTCGGCCTCCAGTGGAAGGCCGTTGTCGAACGGGCTGACCGGTTCGAATCCGAACCGCCGTATCTTCTCCGCCGCACTTCGAAATTTGGCGATCGCCTCCCGGACAGGCAGTCCGGTGATCTTTCCGCTGATGTAAATTTTCTTGATGTCCATATCGTTTTGCATTTAAGGTTTATCCCCAGTATTTACGCGCACCTTCTTCGTAAATCGTACATTCGCCTGTCGGACCGATAAAACGGCCCTTACTGAAGGCTTTGTAACCTTCGACCCAGATTTTCAGCGAAGCGTCGTACATCACTTTGATCGCAGCACGTCCGTCCGGGCGTTTGCCGTCGGCATGGCTGACGAAAATCAGCAATTTGTTGCGATGCCGCTCCTTGAATGCGATGTATTCCTTGTAACTCATTTGGGTATATTGGAAAGAGTCGATGACAACGAAATCCCACGATCGAGGTTTCGATAGTCGTTCGTCCATTTCTTCGAAACTCATCGAATCGTTGTACTGAAAACGACTGCCGCATTCATCTGCCCGATAACGCCGAATAGCATCCTGTGTCGTTCCTCCGAGTCCCTCCTCCAACGGCAGATAAAGTACTTTGCCATGAGCGCACAGCGCCTTGCAAAAGGATACCACAGCCGAAGTCTTTCCGTTGCCGCTGTTACCCCAGAAGAACACCACACCCGTACGGTCGATTTCCCCCACGCAATCATCCCAGATGCCGCCCAAACGAATCGTGCGGCGTTTGATCGTCAGAACCTGTTTTGCAGATAGTGTCCGGCCCATTTGAATTGCTTTTGAACAAGACTATTTCTTGATTTCAGCGAGCTTTTTACTTTTGTGCACCGATTTCCGAACACGGCGCATGTCGTAATAGTCCCGCACTTGCTTTTTATCCCATGGATTTGCAGCTTTCGATACGACCGTGCGGGCATCTGCCAGCACGCTGGAGATTGCTGCTTCGGCATTCAGCCCGTTTGCCAGACATACGGCCGTCACCTCATGGCTGGTTGCGGGAGTGAGGTCGATGAACCGGCGTCCGATACGTGAAAACATCTCGTCATAACCCTTTTTGTCGTACTCCAAGCCGATACTCATCCGCCGCTTGATGTATTCGGTCGATAGAAAGATGATTCCGCAGCGTCCTTCGAGCGCGTTATAAATCGAAATGAAGTAGTAAAACACCGTATCCATCAACTTGTCGCCTTCGTCGAAGATGAGCAGCGGCCGATCGAGCACACGCAATTCATCCGTTACGGCTTGGAGTTTCTCCCGCAGGCTCGTCTGGGCGAGTTTGAGCCCTATGACGCGGGCCATTTCACGAATAAAGTCCCCGCGACGCATGTCCTCCGAACACGAGATAACGAACACGTTTTCATGCTTGGCAGCATAATCGTGCGCGGTCGTCGTCTTGCCGATACCGGCATTTCCTACCACCCATGACACGTTTTGATTCGCTTGCGCATCCTCCAGCAAAAGAAATAATTCCCGGTAAGCCGTCGTTTCGCAGACAGTCCATTCCTCCGGATTCACAGGAGAAATTTGCGAACGGATCCGCAGGAACATTTCGTCGCTGATGTTGTCGAATTTACCGTTCAGAATCGTACTAATCGTACCTGCACTGATACCGAGTGAATTCACCGCCTTGTTTTGGCTGGGATACTTGGATACATAGACCTGCAAACGGGCCTGAATATCCTTTTTCTCTTCGAGAGATAACTGTTTCATATTGGTTTGTAATCAAAAATTTACATTCGATTGAATATCGCCGTCGGATCGCAATCCAGATTGCTGACCGCCTTGGTATATTCGCCGACGGTCACCGGTTCGGAGTACTGCTCGGAAGGAACGACTACAACCGTATCGGCCAGGCGTTCGTACTCTTTTTCGCTGATGCCTTTGATCGCCGGTGTCCGCAGCCCGTGCTGTTCCGGTGCGACGCCGTGTTCCAGTTCCAACGTGTGCGCCTCGATTTGACGGCGCACCCGCTCACGTTTGTTCGCTTCATCGTTGTAGCGAATCAGCTCCATATCGCCTTCCTGTTGTTCCTGAATATTGCGGCGGACGGTGAGATAAGGATATGCTACGGTTTCGTAACGTAACCCCATCGGGGTCTGTTCGTAAAGCAATGCGCGATCCATGGACTTCGGATCGAAACGCACGAAGAATTCTCGGCCGGTATTCTCACTGCGCCATGCGTAATCGGGCGTACCATCGGAGGTTAATACCTCGTAAGTGTACTTGCGGTTTTGGTATTGAATCGTGATACCATCGGCTGTAAATATGCTCGGCCGCTCGGTCGTCAGCCAGAACAGATCGATCATATCCAATTCCGTTACGCGTTCCGTTGCAGGATTGACGCTCGTGCGGTACATCTCTTCGTGTGCAATCCCCGTCTGGTAGTGCTTCATCGCATTCCATTTGCTGCGGGCGACGGAGTAGGCCTCCAGCATCTCCTCGTAGGTGAACAATTTCTCCTTGTTCGCTTCGAGGAACTCCCGGTTGATCTTCCACGCCTCTTTCGAAGTGATGTTCCCGCCGGTGAAACGCCAATCCTCATGCAGTACCTGCTTTTGAAAGCGACCGAACACCGACTCGATACTTTTCGACGGAGCGTTATATGGTGCTGTCGGGCGATTGATGCGGCAGATATTCGCGAAGAACTTCTGAGCGATCTTGCTCCGCTGCCCGCCCTGATTGTCGGTAACGATCTCATACGGTTTGTGTCCGGCTGTTTCGATAGCCATACGGAAAGCCCGAAACTGAGCGTCGAAATTCTCCGTATCGCTGACCGCATAGCCGAGCAAGGTTTCGCTGTAAGCATCGATCACTTCGTACACCGACGCGGAACGCACCACCGTTTTGCCGTTCTCGACCGCCTTGTAGAAGAGGTTGAGCTTCGTTCCGTCACCGTACCACAGCGAATCGCGCATCGTCGGCATTTCGGTCTTGTTGCGGCGTGCATAGAGCTGTTTGGCCGCCAGTTCACCATAAACAGCGTCGTACCACAGCGGCTTGATCTCCGGCCGTTCGAGGTATTGCACCAGCGACGACTGCGAAGCGAGCCGTTTCCAACCGCGACGTTCGGCGATGCGGTTGAATTCTTCGAAGAGCTGCTTGGTCGTATAAACCGGAACACGGCAACGGCGCAGGGCGACGATCTGACGTCCGGCCGCTTTGGTAATTTTCAGCGTGTTCGCATTGCAGAACTTGCCAGACACGAGGCAGGCATAGCCCTCTTTTGTATATTGGCGGAGCTTGTCGCGCAGACGAGCTTCACTCTTGGGCAGGGTGTGTCCGTAGGCTTGGCGCAACTCTTCGGCCGTGGCGAAGATGTTGGACCAGATGACCGGCGTATTGTTGTTGCACGCACGTCGCATCGCTTTTTGTGTCCCCCGCATTTCCCGAAGAGCATTCAGCACCCGCGCATTCAGCGTGTATTCTGTTTGTTTATCCTCCGGTAAATGTTCGCCGTTCGGCAACATATATTCATGATAATACTTTTGTGCTTCGCTATCGACTGCAAGCGGCATATCTTCCTGTTTCATTATCTTTTCGGGATTACCGTATTTCGCTTCAAAACGCAGTCGGAACCGTTCAGGTAGTGAGTGGTACTCGATCAGAGCATACGAACCGAGCCCCTTGCCAACGCGAAAAGAATTAACTTGCTTGCTTTTAATCAGATAATCATATTGATATATCTTCATAATTGCTTCGCCATCATCCGACCGCGTCAAATCGTACTTCGTAACCGCGATTTTATTCCCAAACCATTCCATTGTTTTCTTCCTTTGATTCCCGCGCCGGTATCGCTCCGGATAACACCTTCGTGTTTACGGGAATGAATTACGCATCGATTATTTGCATAATGAATCCGCGAGGTTCTGTGCTTCGAACACAATATTTCCCCATTCTTGAAGCACTACATTCTCATAGGTTTTAATCAATCGTTCACCCCGAAAGAGTGCCGCAGTACACATGTCATTGTCGAGTTCTACTCGAACGCCATTCAAAAAGGTTTGAACGATACGTCGCACACGACCGTCGGCATCAGACTCGTAGCAAGTTTCGCAATTAGGCATAAAACCCTCCGGCACGACAACCCTGTGCTCGACGGTTCCGCCTTCAACGAGTGCTGCATTGCGAATTTTTTTAGCGAGATTGCTATCGGTCACATAATTCAATGCCGACCAAACCGTTACATTGCTTACTCCGAAAACTTGGCGTAGTTTTGCTTTCTTTGATTTGGGTAAATTGATCCGTTTCATTTTATATTGTGGTATGGATTTTTATTGTTATCTTTATCGGCTATCTTAATTATTAAGACACTGCAAACATAGGGATAATTATCCCTTAATCCAAATAATCAGGTGATAATTTTCTACAACAATGGGGAATATTTTATCTCGAATAGAGCAAATTTCTAAAAATGAAAGTATTACAATAGGGGCATTAGAGCGAAAAATCGGTGCGAGCAAGGGGGTTTTATCCCGGGCAATAAACAATGGAACCGATATTCAATCGAAATGGATCCAATCGATAGCTGAAAATTATCCCCAATATTCGGCGGAGTGGTTATTGGCGGGACGTGGAAATATGCTGAAAAGTCAAGACACGCAATTAGCCTCTCCAACTGTACAGGCGCAGTTTTCATTGCGTACGGACAGAAAAGTAGCCATGCAAAATATTCCGCTGTATGAACTCGATGCTGTTGCAGGGCTTGTTGCACTTTTTGACACGCAAACACGCCAAGTTCCGGTCAGCCATATTCAAATTCCGGACTTACCTCGTTGTGATGGGGCGTTATATGTACGAGGAGATTCAATGTATCCCTTACTCAAAAGCGGAGATATTGTTTTATATAAAGAAATACCCAGCCGAGCGGAAGGTATTCTTTGGGGAGAGATGTACCTGTTGTCATTCGTAATCGATGGAGAGAGTTATATTACAATCAAATATATTCAGAAAGCTGACGATGAACGATACGTACGTTTAGTCAGTCATAATCCCCACCATTCGCCGAAAGAGATCCCAGCAGATTCGATTCAAGCATTAGCATTGGTAAAAGCAAGTATCCGATTCAATACAATGGGATAGTCATAGTGTTTCGCACAGTTTTTATATCAACAAATAATAAAATATCAGATTATTGTATTGATAATCAATCTGTCTCTTATACACATCTCCGAGCCCACGAGACTGCAGCTAATCTCG
>ENA-OZGD01000191-OZGD01000191.1-human-gut-metagenome-genome-assembly--contig:-NODE-191-length-33137-cov-10.509431_pt1 | contig 33137 bp, 28 predicted proteins | sample MGYA00244653_ERZ653652 | MGnify/ENA primary metagenome ERZ653652 (study PRJEB26926, sample SAMN06164983) | human gut metagenome | biome: ENVO:00009003; feature: ENVO:2100002; material: ENVO:00002003... | reverse complement strand
TGATTGCTGTGAGGGTCCACCTGTTCCCATCCCGAACACAGAAGTTAAGCTCACATGCGCCGACAATACTTGGCGGGTGACTGCCCGGGAAGATAGGTAATGCCAACACAAACATTCCCCCTTAGCTCAGTCGGTAGAGCGACGGACTGTTAATCCGTGTGTCGTTGGTTCAAGTCCAACAGGGGGAGCCATAGTTAATACCCACTTTAGATATCAACTAAGAAATGTTGAATTTAAGGTGGGTATTTTCTTATATTGGCACAAATTGTGAAACGGAAAGTTCGAGATTTAAGGGTAAAATGTTAACACGATTTTATTCGTTTTCATAGATATTTTCCGCAATGTAGAGTACCCACTATAGATATTGGCCTTTTTAGAGGGGGTCAAAGCCCCCTTTTACGAGAAATCAAGCTGTGCCCTTTTTGATTTCCTCGGAAAATTCAAAAAGGGCGCTGAATATTTATAGAGTTTTCAGAAAATTATCATATGTGAATCAACTGGGATTTTTGGGGCGCGGAAGCCTCAAGAATCCCGGCTTTTTTGTTTTGTAAAAGGGCGCTGGCTGTCAGCCCCCGATTCCAGGCCGTTCTCCTGTTTCAGGGAGGACGGCTTTTTTCGTTTTCTCACACAATTATTCCGTGCCTGAAAAAGGGCGCCGGAGGAAATGGAGGTCAAAAGTGAAGAATCCAAACCAAGCAAATCCCAAGTCAAACAGAACCAGACCGGAATACCGTTCCCACACAGGGCCTCCCGCACAGACTGAGAAGCCTGTGTGTACAGCATCCCCACTGTGTGAGGGATGCCCCTTTCCCGGACATGGTTTTCTGTGCCAGGGTGAGGACGGAGAATGTATGCGCACGCGATTGATGAAGCTATCTGAAAAGGAGGAACCCAAATGAATATGCCATTTCTCAGCCGCGGTCAGGTGGAATTCACTCGGAGCTGTTATCCACCCGGCACACGTATTGTGTTGAACAGCATGAATGACCCCTATGCACCGGTAGAATCCGGAATACGAGGCACTGTGCGGTATGTGGACGATGCCGGACAGGTCGGAGTTGCCTGGGACAATGGGCGCAGCCTATCGCTGATTCCCGGTGTGGACAGCTTCCGGAAACTGACCCAGCAGGAAATTACTCAGGAACAGTCTATGACAATGGGGGAGATGAAGCTGTGAGTATTCAGAAGATTTCCAAAGAGCAGCTCCACCGGATGGGCAATCAGGAGGGCCTCATCCTCCAAGGCTGCGGCGGCGATCCCCAGGAATGGCTGGATGGAATCAACCAGATTCTTACCGATGAAGGCATCCTCAAAAAGGGCACCAGATTCGAGGAAGCCTATACCTTCCAGCATGATGGGGTGACGTGTCTAGTGTTTCCCTTCAAGGAGGGGATGGTGATTGAGATGGGAAGACTTGCCATGTGGCGACTGCAAACCCATCCTCACTTTGGGGGCACCTGGCTGTTTGACTATGCACGATCATTAATTTGCGTATTGATAGAGCTGCAGTTTGTACATCTGGAATAATTTGGTGAAATATTGACACAAAAAACGCCTCTGGCGAAGAAAAGCCAGAGGCGTTTATTTGTTAAGTTGCTGCTTTCTTTCGGGTAGCAGTATCGTGGAAGGAAAAGTATTCCGGCTGATGCCGGGACTGGGTATATTCGAACATCACACCGTCAGAATTAAAGGTATTGCTGGTCACCACAGCCAGGCAGTTATAACTGTCCATAAAGATCAGTTCCCGGTCCTGGGGTGTGGCCTTTTCTACCGTAATTTTTCGCTTACTGGTGACAATCTGCATCTTTAATTCCTGTTCCAGGTAAGCGTAGATGGAGTTTTCTGCGATTTCTTTTGTCAAACCGGGAACAGCGGATTTCAGGAAATAGTTAACGTCCAAAATCAGGGGCTTGTCATCCACGCTGCGGACACGGCAGATATGAAGTACTTCACTGCCTACAGGAAAGCTGCTTTCCCGGGACAGGGACTCATCAACGGTAATTGTTTCGTAAACAACTACTTTTGTGCAATAGGTCATCCGGTTTCTGGCAGCGGTTTCCTGGAAGGATTCAATGCGGCCGACGGTAAAATTGGTTTTTTCCGAGGGCTGAAAAATTACCTGCACACCCTTACCGTGGACAGCCTGAACATAACCGTCCCCCACTAGTCCGGCAATGGCCCGGCGGATAGTATTGCGGGAGCAGTCATAAATTCCAATCAGATTATTTTCAGAGGGAAGCAGTTCGCTATACAGATAATCTCCCTGCTCCACATGATACTTTAAATCTCTGTAGATTTCTTCAAATTTGGACTTCGTCAAAGACAACACCTTCTTAAACTTGTTTGAACATCGAATAGTATATCGGAAGTATCCGTAAAAATCAAGTGTACAAATCAGCGAATAAAGGAAACAATTACAAGCAGATGTGATACTAGTTTTCAATAAAACGGTTAAAAACCGTTTTATTCGGCTGCTGTTTCAGCAGCCAGCGGCGTAGCCGCAAAAAACGTAAGTCCATACATTTCTCGCCGCCACCGGCGGCCTGCGAAGGATTCGCAGGATAAAATGGTGTTAACCATTTTATCGAGAAATAGTATGAATCGTCTAAATAATCTGTGATAGTAATAATGAACAAAATGTAAATATCGGTTTTGTATGTTGTTACAAAATATGTATTGATGGGAAATAACTTACTATTTCTTTATTGACTTGTTCAAACAAGCGTGATATAAAGATGCCATAAGAAACTTGTTCAAACAAGTTCAAAATAAAGATATACAGGAGGAACCACAATCATGGGCAAGTACACCCAGGATGCCGCCAAGCTGCTGGAGCTGGTTGGTGGCAAGGAAAACATCGCAGCAGTCAGCCACTGCATAACCAGAATGCGCTTCGTTCTGAACGATCCCGCACTGGCAAACATCGAAGCCATCGAGGCTATCCCTTCCGTTAAGGGCAGCTTCACCCAGGCTGGCCAGTTCCAGGTCATCATTGGCAACACTGTTGCTGACTTCTACAACGACTTCACCGCCATTTCCGGCATCGAAGGCGTCAGCAAAGACGAGGCTAAGTCCGCAGCCAAGCAGAATCAGAATGCGCTGCAGCGCATCATGACCGCTCTGGCAGAGATCTTCGCTCCCCTGATTCCCGCAATTATTACCGGCGGTCTGATCCTCGGCTTCCGTAACGTTATCGACAGCCTGTACATCTTCGAAGGCGGCACCGCTACTCTGGTTCAGCTGAGCCAGTTCTGGGCAGGCGTTGACCACTTCCTGTGGCTCATCGGCGAAGCCGTCTTCCACATGCTGCCTGTCGGTATCTGCTGGTCCATCACCAAGAAGATGGGTACCAACCAGATGCTGGGCATCGTTCTGGGTCTGACTCTGGTTTCCGGCCAGCTGCTGAATGCATATGCTGTGAATGCTGGCGCCGTTATTCCCCAGTGGGACTTCGGCTTTGTTCAGGTGGATATGATCGGCTACCAGGCTCAGGTTATCCCCGCCATGCTGGCAGGTTTCACTCTGGTCTATCTGGAAAAGTTCTTCCGTAAGGTCACGCCTGCTGTCATCTCCATGATTGTGGTTCCCTTCTGCAGCCTGCTGCTGGCTGTCATGGCTGCTCACTTCGTTCTGGGCCCCATCGGCTGGACCATCGGTTCCTGAACTCCAACTTCGTCTATGCCGGCATCACCGGTTCCCTGCGTCTGCTGTTCGGCGCTGTATTCGGCTTCTTCTATGCACCTCTGGTCATCACCGGTCTGCACCACATGTCCAACGCCATCGACACCCAGCTGTGCGCTGACTTCGGCGGCACCATGCTGTGGCCCATGATCGCTCTGTCCAACATCGCTCAGGGTTCCGCCGTTCTGGGCATGATCTACCTGCAGCGCAAGAACACCCGTGCTCAGGAAGTCAACATTCCCTCCTGCATCTCCTGCTACCTGGGTGTTACCGAGCCCGCCATGTTCGGTGTCAACCTGAAGTACAACTTCCCCTTCATCTGCGCCATGATCGGTTCCGGTATCGCCGGCGCCTTCTCCGTCATGACCTCCTCCACCGCAAACTCCATCGGTGTCGGCGGTCTGCCCGGCATCCTGTCCATGCAGCCCCAGTCCATGGGTACCTTCGCCATTGCCATGCTGATCGCCATCGCAGTGCCCTTCGTACTGACTGTCATCATCGGCAAGCGCAAGAACATCGCCTGATTTGCCTCTTAGGGTCTATCTGAAAACCGTCAACATGCCCAAACAGCGGGTCTTTTCCGCCTGCTGTACGCCATTTTTCCTTGCAATACACAAAGTATTCCTGGAGTGTATTACATCTCTGATTGATGAAGAATCCTGTAATGCAGAATATGCCGTGGAACAGGCAGGCATCCAGTTCGCTGCCATGTTTGCTGCTATGGATGATACATATATGCAGGCTCGTGCTGCGGACATCAAGGACGTAGCTAAGCGGATTCTGAACAATCTGCTGGGTGTAGTGGATGGTGGCATTGACTCCGAGGAGCCGGTTATTCTGGCTGCTGACGATCTGACTCCTTCTGAAACCCTGCAGCTGGACAAGTCCAAGATTCTGGGATTTGTCACCATGGGTGGTTCCGGTAACTCTCATACTGCTATTTTAGCCCGTACTATGGGTATCCCTGCTATCTGCGGTGCTGGTGAAGCTCTGGCAGAAGGCTACAATGGCCGTGTTGGCTACATTGATGGTGAAACTGGTCAGCTGATCATCGATCCCGACGCTATGACTCAGGCTGCTCTGAAAGAAAAATATGAAAAACAGCAGGAAACAAAGAAGCTGCTGGAAACCATGAAGGGCCAGGAAGATATCACTCTGGATGGAAAGAAGATGTTGCTGTATTGCAATATCGGTTCTCCCGAGGATGTGGCTGCCGTTCTGGCAAACGATGGTCAAGGTATCGGTCTGTTCCGCAGTGAGTTCCTTTACTTAAGTGCTTCCGATTACCCCACTGAGGATGAGCAGTTCGAGGCGTACCGTAGTGTTGCTACTGCCATGAACGGCAAGCGTGTTGTGATTCGTACTCTGGATATCGGTGCAGACAAGCAGGTGGATTATTTCGATATGAAGGAAGAAGAAAATCCTGCCCTGGGTGTTCGCGCTATTCGTATCTGTCTGAATCGTCCTGAGGTATTCCGCACCCAGTTGCGCTCTGTACCGGGCATCTGTTTACGGTAAAATTGCCATTATGTTCCCCATGATCACTTCTGTCTGGGAAGTCAAGGAATGTAAGCGTGCCTGCATGAGCGTTATGAAAGAACTGGAAGCCGAGGGTATTCCCTATAACAAGGATACTGAGCTGGGCATTATGATCGAGACTCCTTCCTCTGTATTTGTGGCCGAGGAACTTGCCAAACTGGTGGACTTCTTCTCTGTTGGCACCAACGATCTGACTCAGTATACCCTGGCCTGCGACCGTCAGGCAAACGATCTGGGTAAGTTCTATGATCCTCATCATCCCGCTCTGCTCCGTGCCATCAAAATGGCTGCCGATGCTGCCCATAAGGCTGGCATCTGGATCGGTATCTGCGGCGAGCTGGGTGCTGACATTTCCATGCTGCCTACCTTCCTGGCTATGGGTATCGATGAACTGTCTGTATCTCCCTCTGCCGTGCTGCCTGTTCGTGCAGCCATCCGCCAGAGCATTGCTCAAACTTGCACGCTGGAGATGCTGGAGTGCTGATGCATGCTTGAAATACTTAAAGCCAATGTGTTAATTGCATATCAACAGCTGGAGCAGTATCAGCTGGATCGCTACGGTAGAGGTGTTGTGTCTGCAATAGACCGTAACCGGGATATGGTTGTCATAAAGACTGCACAGCAATCTGTGCTAGTTTCTCTCAAAGATGACAATTGGGAGCGGGGACTGGATGCTGAAACTATCTCAAGCATCAGGACTCACATTGCTCTTTACAGAGCATTTCCCCAGATTGGCGGTATTGCAAGGCCTCATGTGCGTAATGCTATAGAACCCCCCAAAATTCATGTTAACATTTTACCCAGAAAATTCAAACATTACAAGCACTAATATAGCGTATGAAAAGAAATGTTCACTTTTGCCCGAACTTTTTTCGTCCGAGATCAAAAGTAAATATCACTTCTGTATCTGTTCAACACTTTAGATGCAGACGTTTTGGGGGTTGGCTCTGTCTACATATCCGCGAAAAGCAAAGCAATTTCCGTTCGCAAATTCCGACATGCCTTAGCCTTAACTATCTTCATTCCGACTCCATTCTGACGTAAGCACCACATCAGCCCCCTTCCTGGGAGGCAGATGTGGTGTTTCCCGGGTGCGTTTTGCGGCGCGCCCTTTTTTATTTGCCGGAACAAAAAGGTCGCTGAAATACAAATAAAGTCGCCGGCGCCCATTTACAGAATGCACTGTAAAGATGGATAATAAGCACAGCAAGTTGGTCATGTCGACCAACGGCGGAGGCAAAATACAGGGGTTACCGTATTGCAATCCCGCCAAAAAACTGTACAATATGGATAGACGACCGACAGCTCTGATGCAAAGCCCGGATGGCGGAAAAATACCATCGCGCGACGCTGTCCGACCTTCTTCACCGGCGGATATCTGTATGTACGCCGAAACACGTTCAACAAAAGTAAGGAGGATCAACATGAAAAACAAACTTGCAAAACTGCTTGCGCTGCTTCTGGCCGCCGCGCTTCTGACGGCGTGCATGGCCGGCTGCACAGGAAAGACCGAACAGCCCGCAAAAGCGGAGGCAACTGAGAAGGCAGAGCCGGCAAAGGACAGCACCACGGCGGACGAAGAAATCACTCTGACCTTCTGGCACACCTACGGCGACGCGGAAGAAGCCCAGTTTAAAGACGTGGTTCTGCCGCTGTGGGAGAAGGCTCATCCGAACATCAAGATCGACGCGGTGCGCCAGGACGGCGGTCAGTTCCACGAGATGATCGTCACCTCCTTCGGCACCGGCATGAGCCCCGACGTTGCCCGCGTTGACATTGCCAACATCGCGGCCTATGCCAAGCAGGGCGGTCTGGTTGCCCTGAGCGATTACGCGGACTTCGCGGAGATCTCCGGCGATTATCTGGACGCGCCCCTGTCCACCAATCTTTACCAGGGCAAGTATTACGGTCTGCCGCTGGACACCAACTGCAAGGCCGCAGTCGTCAACAAGAACGTGCTGAAGGAAATTGGTCTGGATGATGTTCCCGAGACGATGGAAGCCTTCATCGAAGCGGCCAAGGATCGCGGCACCTACAGTCTGAACGTTTCCGGCGTGGGCGACTGGGATATGTACCCCTACTTCTGGCTGTTTGGCGGCACGCTGACCGACGACGGCTTTACGAAGGCGACCGGCTATCTGGACAGCGATGCCAGCATCGCCGCCATGAACAAGCTGATCGAGCTGCACGACCAGAAGATCTTCACCATCCGTGACGTGGACGGCTCCGTGGATGCGTGGGACGGCATCAACAGCGAATATGCCATGTTCTTTGAAGGCCCCTGGTACTTCGGCTCCTATGATGACTGCGAAGCAAAGGGCATCGTTGCCGCGACCATTCCCACCTACGAAGGCCGCAGCGCTTCCGTTGTCGGCGGCGAGGACATCGCTGTTTTCTCCACCAGCAAGCAGAAGGACGCCGCCTATGAATTTGCGAAATTCATGACCAGCGAGGAAGTACAGCTTGCCATGCTGGAGGCCGGCCAGCTGCCCATCCTCAAGTCCCTTGTAGAAAACGACGCAGTCAAGAATAACCCGGTATGGTCGGTTTACATGAAGCAGATGGAATCCGCCAAGGCGAGAATTCCCTCCCCCAACAACGCCGCGATCCAGGAGATCTGGAGCGAAATGGTGACCAGCATCTTCGTAGAGGGCGCTGACGCTGCGCAGGCGATGCACGACGCCGCCGCAAAGATCGACGGGCAGCTTTCCTAAGGGAAACTCTGAATACCAAAATATCAGGAGCGCAGAGCCGGAGGGTTCTGCGCTCCCTTGGAAAAAAGGAGGCAGCGCCAATGAAGCTGCTGCAGCATGAACCATCCCCGGTATGTGGAAAATCATCCGTCAAAAAGGGCCTTCGGGCCTATGCGGCGGCAGCATCCTTCGTCCTTCCCGGCCTGCTGCTGGTGCTGGCGTTCGTCATCTATCCGATGTTTTTTACCATTCGGATCGCACTGTCTGAGTACAGGATCGTGCAGGGCGAGATCACGTTCATCGGCCTGGAAAACTTCAAGAACGTTCTGTCCGGCGGCTCCCGCTTCTGGTACGCTTACCGGAACAATTTCCTGTACGCGCTGGTGACGGTGCCGTTCATTCTGCTGGGCGGAATGCTGTTTGCCTACCTGATCAACAACCTCAGGCGGGGGCAGACGATCTTCCGCGTCGGCTTTTATCTGCCGGTCATCACCTCGTGGGTCATCGTCAGTCTGGTGTTCCAGTATATGTTCAATAACTCCGACCGCGGCCTGATCAACTACCTGCTGGTGGATGTGCTCCACGTCATGGACGACTATGTGCCCTGGCTGCTGCGGGAATGGTCGGGCAACGCGGCGATCTGGCTGATGGGCATCTGGAAAAACGTGGGCTGGTCGATGCTGGTCTACCTCGCTGCATTGCAGGGAATTCCTAAGGAGCGCTACGAGGCGGCAGAGCTGGACGGCGCGGGTCTGTGGAAAAAATTCTGGCATATCACGATGCCGGGACTTCGCCCCACGACCTTTTATGTGATGGTCAATATGATCATCGGTTCCTTCAACGTCTTCATCCAGGTCATGATGCTGACCGGCGGCGACCCCAACGGGAAGACCTCGGTGCTGCAATACCTGCTGTATGACAGAGCATTCAATCAGTTCGAATTCGGCGAGGCTTCCGCCATCGGCATGATCTCCGCCGTGACGATCGTTGCGCTGACGATCATTCTCAATCGCGTCTTCAAGCTGGACAACGTGGAACAGGAGGGATAGAAATGAAGCTCCGAGGCAAAAAAGCAACGGAGATCCTCGGGCAGACGGTTTTGTGGGTCATTCTGATCGCATCGCTGCTGATTTTCTCCGTTCCGTTCTTCTTTATGATCACGAACTCCTTTGAGGAGTTCAGCTATGTGCTGCCCTATCCGCCGAAGCTCTTCCCCACGCGGCTGGACTTTTCGGCGTACCGGCACATTCTCAGTATGGACATTTTCCCGACGGCACTGGCAAACAGTGTGATCAATACCGTCATTACCGTTGTGATCTCGGTATTTGTTTCGACGCTTTCCGCCTACGGCTTTGCCTGCATCCGCTTTCCCGGGCGCGACAAGCTGTTTGCGGTTTACCTGTTTACCCTGATGATGCCGGGTTTTTTGAATATCATCCCCCAGTTTCTGGTGCTTAAGCAGCTTACGCTTCCCGGCCTGCCCAACGGCCTGATCGGCACCCGGGCGGGACTGATTCTGATCTACGTTGCGACCAATGTCTGCGGGCACACCTTCTTCCTGCGCAACTTTTTCCGCAGCCTGCCAAGCTCGCTGGCGGAGTCGGTGCTGCTGGACGGCGGCGGTCACAAGGACATTTTCTTCCGGGTAATGCTGCCCCTCTCTGCCCCGGCGGTGGGCACCATGACCATTTTTGCCTTCCAGGGCTTCTGGGAGGAATACTTTACGGCGAAGGTTCTGGTGGGCGCGAATGAGAAAATGATCACCTTCCCGCTGCTGCTCCAGCGGCTGAACGGACAGTATGCGACACGGTGGGAGTGGGTGTTTGCTGCGTCAATCATGGCGTTGATCCCTGTGATCGTTCTGTTTGTGGTTTTCCAGCGGAAAACGGTCGTGGGCGGACTGACTCAGGGAGCAGTGAAAGGATAAGCCAATGCAGAAAATCACCTGCCATTTTGACAAAGCACAATATCTGCCCGGCGAGCCGGTTCGGCTGATCCTGCCGGCGCATTCGGCGCTTCTTTCAGCGACGTTCTTCCGTATGGAGCGTCCGGTCACGCTGCAAGCCGTTCGGGAGGACGACACACTGGTCTTGACGGATGTGCCGGTGGGCGGCTACGGTGTGCGCATCAGCACGGAAGACGGCGTCTGGGAAGGCGCGTTTGATGTGGTTTCCGACCGCAGAGCCGAAATTCGCTACGGCTTCCTGTCGGATTTTTCCTCCGGCGATGGGGACAGGTTGGACGTGGAGTGGATGCGGGATCTGCATCTGAACGCGGTGCAGTTTTACGACTGGATGTACCGGCATGACCGGCTTCTGCCCCCCACCGAGCAATACGACGACCCGATGGGGCGTCAGACGGACTTAAGCGTCATCTCGAAGAAGATCGAACACTGCAAAGCCTGCGGCATCCGCCCGCTGGCCTACGGCGCGGTTTACGCGGCAACAAAGGACACCTTTGCAGCGCACCCAACGTGGGGAATGTACACGATGGGCGGTCAGCCGATGACCTTTGCCGGGTGGCTGTACTATATGAATGTGGCGTCCTCCTGCGGCTGGGCGAAGCATATTGTGGAGGAATTCCGCAGTGCCGTGCGCTTCGGCTTTTCCGGCATCCACATGGATACCTATGGCTTTCCAAAACGGATCTGGGACGCGGAGCACCGCCCCGTGGAGCTGGCGGACGAGTTCCCGCGCCTGATCGACGCGGCGGCGCAGGCCGTCCGCGAGGAAGCGGCCGACGGCGGCGTGATCTTCAACGCCGTCAATAACTGGCCGACGGAAACCGTCGCCGCGGCGGCACAGGATGCAGTGTATATCGAAGTCTGGCCGCCCCACGATACCTATTTTGACCTTTACCGCCTGATTCGGGAAGCGCGGCTGCTGTCCCACCGGAACGTCATCCTTGCCGCCTATCTGAAGGCGTTTCAGGGGGAGGATATGGACGCGGCAGAGCGCTCATTCCGTCTTGCGTGGGCGGTGATCTCTGCCTCCGGCGGTACGCAGCTCGTTCTGGGCGAGAACCGCAGCCTGCTGCGGGACAGTTATTATGTCAACTACGCCCACCTGCGGGAAAGCTTTCTTCCAATCGTGCAGCGGAATTGCGATTTTCTTGTCAGATACAAGGATTTGTTATATAATGATCCCGGTATGGATGTTGGCAAGACGGCCTCCGGCGGCATTAACGAGGACGTCCGTTTCTTCTCCGATGCCTGCGCTTTCTCCACGGACGGACAGGCGGACACGGTCTGGACGCTCCTCCGTGAATCCCGTGACCGGCTGACCCTCCACCTGATCAACCTGACCGGCAACAACGCCATGTGGAATGAGGGAAAGCGGGAACCAACCCCGGCAGCGGGCATTTCGGCGGCCATCCGCCTTGACCGGCCGGTGCGCGGCATCTACTGTGCCTCGCCGGACAGCGAGTGTCTGGCGGCGCAAAAGCTTCCCTACACGGCGGAGCAAACGGAGAACGGCTGCATCTATACCGTAAAGCTGCCCGACGTGCGCTGCTGGACTGCCGTGTGGGTGCAACTGGAGGAATGACGATGCTTCTGTCTTACAATGCAGATCTGCTTCCCCGTGTACGGATGCTGGGGCGGATCAACTACACCGAGCCGTGGATCCACTTTTCCCGGACGATCGACGAGTATGTCCTGTATGTGATCCGTGACGGGAATATGTATCTGCAGGAGGACGGCATTTTCTATCACCTCAAGGCAGGGGACTTCTTCCTGCTTGAGCCGGGGCTGTGCCACGAGGGCTATCAGCGTGCGGCCTGCAATTATTACTATGCCCATTTCACCCACCCGGAAATGGCGCGGATGAAGAATGAGGACGCGGCCATGTCGCTGCTTGCGGAAAAGCGCAGGCTGAGCCTTGTGAGCTACAATCTGGACGAAGCCGACCCCACCGACTCCATCACCTATCTTCCGAAGCAGTTTCACCTGCCGGGCAGTGAATTCAATACGATACTCCGCACCGCGCTGGACTGCTACAATGCCCGGGAGGAGCACTACAAGCGCCGCACCGCCGCGCTGCTGCATTCGTTCTTTCTGGAAGTGGCACATGAGCACCTGCTGGCGCGGGGCGCTGCTCAGGGGAAGAAACTGAAAAAGTCGGAAGTCGTGGCCGAGCGGCTGCTCCATTACCTCAACGAAAATTATACGCGGCCGCTGTCGAGCCAGGAGATCGAAGATGTCTTCGAGATGAATTTCGACTACATGAACCGCGCCTTTTCCAAGCTGACCGACGCGCCGATCTTTACATATCTCAACACGCTGCGCATTTATAACGCCCAGCAGCTGATTGCGACCACGGATCTGCCGTTTCAGGAGATCGCGTACCTGGTGGGGATCGACGACCGGTATTATTTCTCAAAGCTGTTCCGGAAGAAAACGGGCATGAGTCCCTCGGAGTATTACAAGGAAGTGAGGAACCGCGGCGATGCAGAGAGACTATAGAACCGCAGGCTTTGTGCGGCTGTGCTTTGAAAAGCTGCTGCCGCTGATGGTACTGAATCTGCTTTTTCTGCTGACCTGCCTGCCGGTGCTGACGGCTCCCGCAGGATGGACGGCATTATGCCGCGCCTGCCAGAGTCTGCTGTTGGAGGAAAAACAGCCGTACCGCCGCTTTCTGAACAGCTTCCGTGCCAATTTTCTCCCGTCGCTTCCTCTCGGGCTGCTTTTTTTCGCCGGTCCGGCGGCAATTCTTTACGGCGGCTGGTTCTATTTCCGGCTTACAGAGGGGGCGGGAGTCGGGGCGGTGCTGGCCTGCTTCTGCCTGATTGGCAGCTATCTGCTGTGGTGCATCGGCGCTCTGGCATTTCAGATGCAGGCGCGGGTAGAGCTGAAGCTCCCGGCGCTGCTGAAAAACGCGATTTGCCTGACCTTTCGCTGCCCCGCTCTGGTGCTTGGCTGGCTACTGCTTGCCCTTGCGCTGACGGCGGTAATGGCGCTTCTGCTGCCCTACAGCCTGCCCTGGCTGGCGCTGCTGGGCGGGTCGCTGCCCTGTTTCACGGCGGCGCGGGGCACGCTGCCGGTTATTGACGATCTCATTGTGAAGGAGTGAACGATTCCATGAAAAGCCCATGGTGGAAGGAACATGTGTTCTATCAGATTTATCCCCGCAGCTTTCAGGATTCCAACGGCGACGGCATCGGGGACATCCCCGGTCTGATCTCCCGGCTGGATTACCTGCAATGGCTGGGCATCGGTGCGGTATGGCTCTGCCCGGTCTACGACTCGCCCAACGACGATATGGGCTACGACATCCGCGACTACCGGAAGATCATGTCCGAATTCGGCACGATGGAGGACTTCGACCGACTGCTGGAGGAAATGCACCGGCGGGACATCAGGCTGGTCATGGATCTGGTCGTCAACCATTCCTCGGACGAGAACGCATGGTTTGTCGAATCGAGAAAATCCAAAGACAATCCCTACCGCGACTATTACATCTGGCGCGACGGACGCGGCGGGAAGGAGCCGAACAACTGGTCATCCTTCTTCACGCCGTCGGCATGGAGCTATGATGCGGCGACAGAGCAGTGGTATCTGCATCTTTTCGGGGAAAAGCAGCCCGATCTCAACTGGGAGAATCCGAAGCTCCGGGAAGAAGTCTATGCCATGATCAACTGGTGGTTCGACAAGGGCGTGGATGGCTTCCGCATGGATGTGATCAGCCTGATTGCCAAAGCCCCCGGCCTGCCCGACGCCAGCGGCTCAGGCTACGCTTTCCCGGGCGAGCATACGGCCTTCCAGCCGGCGCTGCATTCCCATCTGCGCGAGATGCGCAAACGCTGCTTTGACGGCCGGGATTGTATGTGCGTAGGCGAAACGACCTGCGTCACTCTGGATAACGCGAACAGTGTCGTCGGGGACGGAAGAGAACTGGATCTGCTGTTCCAGTTTGACATCATGGACATCGACGGCGAGAACGGAAAATGGAACGTGATCCCCTTTTCTCTGAAAAAGTTCAAGGCGCTGACCGCCGCGTGGCAAAGCACACTGGACTGGAACACGCTGTTCTGGAGCAACCACGACCAGCCCCGCATCGTATCCCGCTGGGGCTGCACTGCGTCGGAGACGCTCCGGCAGCGGAGCGCCAAGATGCTGGCTGTGGCCATGTATTTGCAGCGGGGGACGCCCTTCATTTATCAGGGTGAGGAGATCGGCATGACGAATTATCCCTTTGCCGATGCCTCGCAGCTGCGGGACATTGAAAGCCTGAACCTTCTGAAAGAGGCAAAGACGGACGCGCAAAAGGCGCGGGCGTGGAACGGCATCCGGCACAAGGGGCGCGACAACGCCAGAACGCCGATGCAGTGGGACAGCACAGCGAATGGAGGCTTCACCACAGGAACGCCCTGGATCGCCGTAAATCCCAACGCTGCCGAGATCAATGTACAGCGCGCCCGGGAGGACGAAAACTCCATCCTACACTTCTACCGCCGCCTGATTGCTCTGCGCATAGGAAGTGACATCCTCAAATGGGGCGATTTCCAGCTGCTCGTCCCCGATGACCCGCAGCTTTTTGCCTACCGCAGAAGCCTTGATGGGGCGGACATTACGGTTTGGTGCAATTTCAGCCCCGATCCCTGCCAGCTTCCCCAGCCGGTCACCGGAACGCCCCTGCTCTCGGAAGCCCTGACCCACACCACACTTGCCCCCTACGGCTTCGTGGTCATTTCCGGGCAATGACATTCCCGGTCTGATAACAGATTGGGGCGAATTTCTCTGTTATACTAATTCTTAATTAAATGCTTTAATTAAGAATTAGTATGACTCGTCGGTAAAATAAAAATTGGCCGGAAGAAGTTATCCAATGAAAAAGGGCTTAGTCCCTCATCCATTTCTGTAGCTAAAAAAATAGGCAGGACGTGACCGTCCTGCCTATTTTTTAGCGATTGTCATATTGCCTCGAGCATCTCAACAGCATATTTGCCAGTGTCCCGAATCAGATGGATGTACGTATCTAATGTGATCTTCGTGCTCGCGTGTCCAAGCAGAGTGGAAATTGTTTTGATGTCAATCTATATGCGAAAGAAAATAGAAATGTCGAAAGAAAGCTCAGAAAGAAATTAAATTTTTAACCCCAAAGCAGGCCGGGGTTGCTGCATCTAAAGTGTGGAACAGATACAAAAGTCCTGTATGCTGTAAGATGCGTACAGGACTTTTTCTTTCCAATTTCTATAGTATAAGCACCTTTACAGATACCGGTCGATCTGCTGGCGCAGCTGCGATAGCTTTTCCTGTAACTTCTGGCGATTCTCCCGAGCATTCAGACGGTTCTCCTGTATCTCGTCATGCCACTGGCGGACATCCTCGTCCATGGCAGCGCGCAGCTGCTGGGGAATGGCACGGAGGCGGTTGATGGCATCCAGCGACTCTGCCGTGTCCAGCAGCAATTCGTCCACCCGGGTGTCGCGTGGGGGATATAGCCCCCGGCGGAAGTTGTCCAGCACCACCTCATAACGACGGCAGGCATTGGCAACGGAAGTGTCCCATGAGATGTAGAGTTCCCGCCGGGCATTTTCACCTACCTGCCGCAGTAACTCTCGCTGGGGCAGCAGGCGGCGCAGCATCGCCGCCATGGAAGCGGCGTTTTCTTCAATGAAAAAGCCGTTGCGCCCGTCGGTAACGTCCTCGGCGGCGCAGCTTCCGGCAATCAGCACGCTGGCAAGGCCGCAGGCCGCCGCCTCACGCACCACAAGACCGTTGGTATCAAACGTGGAGGGAAACAGGAACAGGTCGGCGCGGCAATACCATGCTCGGATAATTTCCCGGTCATAGCAGGGCGGCAGAAAGAATACCTTGTCGCCCAGACACAGTTCCTCGGCATAGGCACGGATGGCCTCTCCATCGGGGCCCTTACCGATGAACACCATGCGGAAGTCCTGCCCCTCGCCTTTCAGCTGTTTCAGCGCGTCCAGAATGATCCGCAGTCCCTTGTACCACATCATGCGTCCCACAAACAGTAACAGCGGCACAACCTCCGGCAGGTCAAGACCTTCGCTTACGGCGCGTATCGTCTCCTCCGGCAGGCGATCGGCTGGAATGTCCACGCCATTGGGCATGACGATGTAGTCTCCCTGATAGCCCAGAGATCGGAGATTTTCTCCTGCGCCGCGGCTGACTGTCCATACCTCATCGCAGGCGGAGATGTTCTCCACCAGCAGCTTGATGGAGGCTTCCTGCAGCCGCTTGCTGTGGATGGCATTGGCAATGTCGATGTCGAACTTGGTGTGGTAGGTGAACACCAGCGGCACATGCAGCCGCTGCCGCAGCATCCGGGCGAGAATCGTGGAAGTGACGGGGCAGTGGCTATGGATCAGGTCAATGTGACGCCCCTCAACCTGTGCCATCAGCTCCGGGGACAGGGGCAGACCTGCCCGGTAGCCAACCAGCTTTGTCACATCGATACTGGGATAGCGCAGCACCGGAAAGGGGTAGATGCTGTCGTCGGCGTCGGGATAGTAGGGCGTTACTACGGTGGCGTCGCCAAAGCTGCGCTGGATGATGGAGGCATAGTTGGTGACCGCATTGGCCACGCCGTCAATCACCGGAGGGAAGGAATCGTTAATGAGGCATACGCTGCGTTTTTCAGATGATAAATCAGATGCGGTTGGCAATGTATTTGTATTCAGACTCATATATGTCCACCCCAATCGTTCAATTTGATTGAATAATTGTACCATATAAATGTGAAATAATCTACGGCTGTTTTCTTCCTGTGCACGGAAAATTTGTAAGTGTTACAATGATGCTACGGATATGGGAGAAAAGAATTTCCCCATGGATTGACCGCGCTCTGTTTTTTTGCTATTCTATTTCTATACGAAAACGGAGGCGGTAAGATGGAAAACGGAGACGCGCTGTATCAGAAATTTATGTCCTCCAAACAGGCGCCTGTACGTTTGGAGCTGGCGCTGTCGGGCTTTTTTCAGCCGGACGGCTATACGGATAAACAGCACAGGGACTTTGGAGATTACCTGAGGCTCCGCATCCGGCCGGCGGCGGAGGCGCTGATCCAGAGAGACGCGCTGGATAAATTGCAAGTGCTGGAAGAACTGAGTTGGATGGATGCTTCCGTGATAGAGGATTGTATGGACTATGCCATCCGGAATCAGAAAACACAGGCGTTTATCTGGCTGCTGGAACGGAAAACCCGGAAGTATGGGTTTCATGACCGAAGTTTTGACCTTTGAGGCAGAGGGCGGTTTCCATGGTACAGGACGAAAAGCAAACGGAATTGTGTCTGCGGATTTTGCAGACCTGCCGGGCGGAACTGTGCGATCTGTTCCCCTATCTGGATGCGGCCTTTGACTGCCTGAGATGGCGGCTTGGAGCCAAACCGGGCTTCTCCGTTGATGGGCAGGCCATGTATTTCCCGGTTCGGGAAACGCTGGAATGCTACAGCCGGGAACCGGCGGCGCTGCGGCGGGGCTATCTGCATATGCTGCTGCACTGCCTGTTCCTGCATCTGTTCAAACCGGCGGGGGAAATGTGGGATCTTGCCTGCGATATGGCGGTGGAGCAGATGATCGAGCGGCAGGCGCAGCCCCGGCTGGCGCTGGAAAATGCCGTCAGAAAAGACTGCTTTGACCGCATGGGGAGTGAGCCGCTGCCCGCAGAGCGGATTCTGGAGCTGGTGGAAGCGGGGACGTTTCCCTATACCATGGAGGAAATGCGCGCGGCGTTTTCCTTTGACGACCACAGCCGTTGGGACGAGTCAGCAACTGGCGGCCTGCGCAGCCAGTGGGAGCAGATGCTCTTGGACGCGGCAAAAAACAAGGCAGGCAAGGGAAAACGGGGGACGACATCCGGCGCGGCGACGGAAAGCCCCATGGAAACGGCGGAATCCAGATACGACTACCGGAAGTTTCTGCAGCGCTTCACCTTCCCCCGGGAGGAAGTGGAGCTGGACACCGAGAGCTTTGATTACATCTTTTACAATTTTGGCATGGAGCAGTACGGCTCCATGCCCCTGATCGAGCCGCTGGAATACAAGGAAGTGCGGCGGCTGGAGGAGCTGGTCATTGCCATCGACACCTCCGGCTCCTGCTCACGGGAAGTGGTGAGCCGCTTCTTGAGCGAGACCTATGCCATTCTCTCCCGGCAGGAAAACTTTTTCCGAAGGATGAAGGTATACTTTATCCAGTGCGACTGTCTGATTCAGGATGTGGCCCTGATCCGGAACCGGGAGGACTGGCTGGCATACGAAAAGAAAATCCGCATCCGTGGGCGGGGCGGCACGGACTTTACGCCGGTGTTCGACTACGTGGAAAAGCAGCGGCAGCGGAAGGAATTAAAGGACTTAAAAGCGCTGCTCTACTTTACCGACGGCGACGGGGCGTACCCCACAACGCCGCCAGACTATGAAACGGCCTTTGTCCTGCTGAAGGAAAGCGGCCATCGGGAGCTGATTCCCGCTTGGGGCAGACTTTTACTGATTTAGGAGAATCCTATGAATATTCAGGAAGCAAAACAGGAGATCATCCATACCCTGCAGGCGTATCTTCGCAAGGATGACGCCGGGAATTATCTGTTTCCGGCGGTACACCAGCGTCCCATTCTGCTGATGGGCCCTCCGGGTATCGGAAAGACGGCCATCATGGAACAGGTCGCCCGGCGCTGCGGCGTGGGACTGGTGGCCTATACCATCACCCACCACACCCGCCAGAGCGCCATCGGCCTGCCCCATATTGAGGAAAAAACCTACGGAGGTCAGGTCATGTCTGTCACGGAATATACCATGAGCGAGATCATCGCTTCCGTTTACGAGACCATGGAGCGCACCGGCTGTCAGGAGGGCATCCTGTTCCTGGATGAGATCAACTGCGTTTCGGAGACGCTGGCGCCCACCATGCTGCAATTTCTGCAGAACAAGACCTTCGGCACGCACCGTGTCCCGGAGGGCTGGGTCATCGTGGCCGCGGGAAATCCGCCGGAGTATAACAAATCGGTACGGGAGTTCGATGTGGTGACGCTGGATCGGGTGCGGCAGATCAACGTAGAAGCAGATTTGGATATCTGGCTGGATTATGCCCGGGAGAAGCAACTCCACGGCGCGGTCATTTCCTATCTGTCCGTGAAGCGGGAGCGGTTCTATATGGTGAAGCGGACGGAGGATAATCTGTCGTTTGTAACGGCGCGGGGATGGGAAGACCTGTCCCAGATACTGAAAGGCTATGAAGCGCTGCAAGTCCCGGTGACCGAGGCACTGGTATCCCAATTCCTGCACCATGAGGAAACGGCCAGAGATTTTGCCGCCTACTACCGCCTCTACCAGACCTATGGCTCCGATTACGCCATACCGGAGATCCTGAACGGAACACTGGCGGAGGAGGCCTATCAGGAGCGGGTGGCCATGGCGCGGGGCGGCAGTTTTGACGAGCGAATCACGGTGGTGAATCTGGTATTGGACGCACTGGGGGCGGAATTCGCGGCCTATGCCCGGGAAGACGCGGCGGTCGTCCGGCTCCACGAACTGCTGGGGCGGTATAAAAATGGGAACCAGTCCCTGACGGAGTTTATCACCGCCAACCGAAAGAGTCTGGAGATAAAACGCCAGAACGCCTTACTTTCCACGGAAGAAGCCCGGCGGGAGGAACGGGTGCTGCACCGTCTGGGGGAGATGGAGCTGGCAGTAAAGCAGGCGCATATCCGGGATGAAAAAGAGCAGCTTGTGCTTCTGCGCACGCTGTTCGGTCAGGACGTCCAGCGGCGGGAAGATCTGATCCGGCGCATCCAGACGGAGCTTTCCCACGGGTTCCGTTTCGTGGCGGACTGCTTTGGCGAGGGGCAGGAGATGATCCTGCTTGTATCCGCTCTGACCAGAACGCCCAATGCGCTGACGTACATCGGTCGGCACGGCTGTGAACCGTATCTTCACTACGCACAGGCGCTCATGTACCGGCAGCAGGAAGCTGCCTTGCAGCAAGCCTGCCGGGAAGTGCTGTAATGAAAAACAGGGGGCTGCCTCTTTAATGGGTGGTCGTAAAACAGTGAATGGAACGTATCAGCTAGATACGTTCCATTTCTCGTGCCAACATGCTATATAACGGGGTACATGCCCTTGGCTCTCTCTCCGGGAGAGTTGTCACCGCAGGTGACTGATACTATTTCCTGATTAATACTATTTTCAGATAGACCCTAAAATCTTTTTTAAAGATTTTAATTGGAGTTCAGTATGAGAGGGTTTTGCAACCTTGTTTACCCTCTCCGTCCTCGCTGCGCTCGGCCACCTATCCCAGAGGGAGAGGCAAGGGATAAATTATACAAGAACCGGTACAGCAGATCATCCACTGTGTCTGTTAACTGTCTAATGCGCCCCGTCAATTAACGAGACAGCCCCCTTTGCATTTTTGGGCATTACACCTTCAGAACAAAATGACTTTTATGAAAGTCAAGGAGCCCCTCGCCGCGCATTTTACCAAGTTCCAGCGACAGCCCGCTGCGCTCGACCCCAAGATAGTCTGCAAGCTGCTGCCTCGAAAAGGGAATGTCAAATTCATATTTCCCCAAACGCTGGGCTTCAGCGGAAAAATAGGACATGAGCTTCGCCCGGGTGGTACGCTGTCCCATGTGCGTGAGCTTTTCGCTGAAACGCAGGTTTTTCCCGGCAAGCTCGCCCAGCAGGTTGCGGATGATCCGGCTGTGATGCGTACAGGCGGAGGGGCAGACGGTCAGAATACGCTTTACGTTCAGAAACATTGCGGTAACGGGGGCTTCGGCCACCACACTCACATTCAGCCGGGAGCCGGGGGCGCAGGCGAACGCGGCGGCAAAGGTCTGCCCCGGCCCCGCTTTGGAAAGAATATTGCGGTTTCCCCAGATATCCTCCTGTATGACCAGAACGCTTCCCGACAGCACAAGACCAATGGATTCCGCCGTATCTCCGGCGCGCAGCAGGAAAGCATCCTTCGGGAAGTCCTTCCGTTCTGCCTTGAGGCAGGAGAGCATGGCAATAACCTCCTCTTCCGAAACGCCGGAAAAGAGCTGGGAAGACCGGATCACAGATAAATAATCTTTCATAAAACCTCTCTTTTGTTGAAAATTCAACCGACTTGTTGATTCCATTATAGTATAATGCGCATGAAAAGGCAAGCCACCAAAAATAGGAGGATTTTCAATGGACAACAAAATGTTCTGTTTTCAGTGTGAGCAGACGGCGCTCTGTACCGGCTGCACGGGAAAAGCGGGCGTATGCGGCAAGACCGCCGATGTGGCGAAGCTTCAGGACGAGCTGACCGGCGCGCTGGTGGGGCTGGCGCGTGCCGCCGATAACGCCCCGGATGTAAACGGGGATACATGGCGGCTGATGATCGAGGGGTTGTTCACCACCGTTACCAATGTGAATTTTAATGAAGAAACCATCCGCAGACTGATCGACCGGGTGCATGGAGAAAAGGCGAGACTCGTTCCTGACTGCGCCGTCTGCGCATCCGCCTGCGGCCGAACCGACGATTACGATATGGAGAAGCTCTGGGGCGCGCAGGAGGATATCCGCAGTCTCAAATCCCTGATTCTCTTTGGCGTGCGCGGCATGGCGGCCTATGCCCATCACGCCATGGTGCTGGGCTATACCGACGAGGAAGTGAACCGCTTCCTGACCAAGGCGCTGTTTGCCGTGGGCGAGGACTGGGGCATGGACGAGCTGCTGCCCATTGTGATGGAGGTCGGCGAGAAGAATCTCAAGTGTATGGCGCTCCTTGATAAGGCGAATACCGAAAGCTATGGCACACCCGCCCCTGTCACCGTTCCGCTGACCGTGGAGAAGGGGCCGTTCATCGTCATCTCCGGCCATGACCTCCACGACCTGAAGCTGCTGCTGGAGCAGACCGAGGGCAAGGGTATCAACATCTACACCCACGGTGAAATGCTCCCCGCCCACGGCTACCCGGAACTGAAAAAGTATGCCCATCTCAAGGGCAATTTCGGCACGGCGTGGCAGAACCAGCAGAAGGAATTTGCGGCGCTGCCCGCGCCGGTGCTGTTTACCACCAACTGCCTGATGCCGCCGCGAGGGAGCTACGCAGACCGCGTGTTCACCACGGCCATGGTATCCTATCCCGAAATTGCCCACATTGGCGAAGATAAGGACTTCACGCCGGTTATTGAGAAGGCTCTGGAGCTGGGCGGCTATTCCGAGGACAGGACGTTCACCGGCATCAACGGCGGTACCACGGTCATGACCGGCTTTGCCCGCGGCGCGGTGCTGGGCGTGGCGGACAAGGTGATCGAAGCGGTAAAGACCGGCGCTATCCGGCACTTCTTTCTGGTCGCGGGCTGCGACGGGGCGCGTCCCGGCCGCAACTACTACACGGAGTTCGTCAGGCAGACCCCGGCCGATACCGTTGTGCTGACCCTTGCCTGCGGCAAATACCGTTTCAACGACCTTGACTTAGGCACCATCGGCGGCCTGCCCCGTCTGATGGATGTGGGGCAGTGCAACGATGCCTACAGCGCCATCCAAATTGCCGTTGCCCTTGCCGACGCATTTGGCTGCGGCGTGAACGACCTGCCGCTGTCCATGGTGCTTTCCTGGTATGAGCAGAAGGCGGTGTGCATCCTGCTGACCCTGCTGCATCTTGGCATTAAAAACATCCGCCTCGGCCCCACGCTTCCGGCGTTTGTCTCGCCAAACGTGCTGAACTACCTCGTAGAGAACTTCGGCATTGCCCCCATCACCACGCCGGAGGAAGACCTGAAGCAGCTTCTGAAATAATAGCAGCATACAAACAGATACTCCTCACCGCCGTAATGGCAGTGAGGAGTATTTTATACTGAACTTCAATTAAAATCTTAAAAATAGATTTTAATTGCCCGAAGGGCATGAAGTTCATATGAGGCTTGTTTTGTGATTTCTTTCCTTATAAATCACAAAACCGGCAGCGCCATTAGGCGATGCCTTCCTGATTAAAATCAAAGATTTTAATCAGGAAATAGTATTACAGCTTTGATTTACAGCACATGCACGCCGTCCGGCTCGAAGGTCAGGGCGCAGGTCTCGCCAACCTGATAGATCCGATGATTCTTCGGGTTGTAGTCCGTCAGCTTTACCAGCGTATCGCCAACCATCACATGGTAGTTCTGATACGCGCCCATGAAGCAGCTGAGAACCACGCGGCACTTCAAATTGCCTTCCGGAACAAGCCCGGCAGACTCCGGCCGCAGAACGATGGTATAATCTTCCCCAACCGCCATGTTCTCGGTGGCGGCTACCCGAACCTGCGTGTCCGCCAGCTGAAGTACGCCGCAGCCATCTTCCAGCGCCACGCACTTGCCCTTCAGGAAGTTTGCCTCGCCGATGAAATCGGCAACGAACTCACTGTTGGGATGATAGTAGATTTCCTGAGGGCTGCCGATCTGGGCGACAACGCCCTTGTTCATGATGATGATGGAATCCGACAGCGCCATGGCCTCGCTCTGGTCGTGGGTGACGTAGATGGCGGTGATGCCCGTAGCCTGCTGGATGCGGCGGATCTCGGTACGCATACTCACCCGGAGCTTTGCGTCCAGATTGGACAGCGGCTCGTCAAACAGCAGCACGCCCGGCTCCAATACCAGCGCCCGTGCCAAGGCGACACGCTGCTGCTGACCGCCGGAAAGCTGGTTCGTCATACGCGCTTCCATGCCGGACAGCTCCACCAGCTCCAGAATGCGGGTGACCCGCTCCTTGATCTCGTCCTTGGGGACTTTGCGCAGCTTCAGGCCGTAGGCCACATTGTCGAATACGTTGTAGTGGGGCAGCAGAGCGTAGCTCTGGAACACCATGGCCGTGTCCCGCTTGTTGGGGGGGAGGGCGTTGATGGCCTCGTTGCCAAGGTAAATTTCGCCCTCGTCGGGGCTTTCAAAACCGGCGATCATCCGCAAAGTGGTCGTTTTGCCGCAGCCGGAGGGCCCCAGCAGGGTCACGAAGGAACCGGGCTGGATCTCCAGACAGGTGTCCTTTACCGCGTAAAAGTCCTTGCCGGTTTTGGGATCTTTATAGATCTTGGAAATGTGATCCAGGCGAACGCCTTTTTTCTCTTTTTCCATAACTCAAGCCTCCTTGATTTTTTTGCTGGTGCCGAAGAACTTCATGGCCAGATTCATCAGCAGCACCGAGCCGTAGGTGATCAGGATCAGGATCGTGGCAAAGGCACAGGCAATGCTGTAGGAGCCTTTTTCGGCAAATTCGTTGATCTGTACGGTGATGAGCAGGAACTGGGGCGTGACCAGCAGAATAATGGCGGAAATTGCCGTGATGCTGCGGACAAACGCGGTGACAAGACCGCTGAGGAAGGAGTCCTTGATCAGCGGCAGCGTCACGGTCATGAAGACCCGAAAGCTGTTGGCGCCCATGTCGTAGGCGGATTCCTCAATGGACTTGTCGATCTGGCGCAGGGCGGAAATGCCGCTGCGGGTGCCGGTGGGCAGGCTGCGCACCACAAAGACGATGATAAGAATGGCCGCGCTTCCGTAAAGGCCGCTGAGCAGCCCCGTGTGGAACAGGCCGCCGGAGAAGCCCCGGATGTAGCCGACGCCCAGAACCGTACCGGGAACTGCCATGGCCAGCATGGAGACCGCCTCGATAAAGCCCTTGGCCTTGAACTTTTTCTTGACCACCAGATAGGAGATGATCATGGACAGCAGCGCCGTGATGGGCGCGGAGATCAGCGACAGGACGAAGGAGTCCTTAAACGCCTTCAAGCCCTTATACTTGGTGAAGACCTGAGTGAACCACTTGAAGGTCAGCGGGCTGAACTTGTAGCCCCATGTGGGGAACAGCGCGCCGATGGGGACGCACAGGTACATCATGACCACGAAGATCGCCGCCAGAGAGCAAAGCACCGTCAGCGGAACGGTCACCGACTTATCGGAGATGAGCATTCTTGCCCGGGACGCCTTTCCCGTCAGGGTCGCGGCGGTTTTGGCCTCCAGATAGTATTTCTGGACGGCGAACATCAGCAGCGTAATGCTCAGCAGCACCACAGCCATCGCCGCAGCGCCCTCTTTGTCATACGCGCCGGTGATCTGCAAATAAATGGTCGTCGCCAGCGTATCGTAGGAGCCGCCGATGATCATGGGGTTGGCAAAGTCGGCGATGGACTCGATGAAGGTCACCAGAAACGCGTTGCCAAGTCCCGGAAGCATCAGCGGGAACGTGACGGTCGCGAACACCTTCCACCGGGAAGCGCCCATATCCCGGGCGGCCTCCTCCAGAGAGGGGTCGATATTCTTCAGCAGACCCTTGAGCATCATGTAGCACACCGGGAAGAAGGTCAGCGTCTGTACAATCGCGATGCCCCAGAAGCCGTATACGTTGTTATCGTATATTTTCAGCAGGAACCGGGTAATCAGTCCCGCCTTGCCGAACAGCATGATCATGGACAATGACAGCACAAAGGGCGGCGAAACGACGGGCAGCATGGACACCACCTTGAACAGCCCGCCGGAGAATTTGCCCAGTTTTACGTAGACCTCCACGTAGGCAAACAGCAGACCCAGCAGCGTGGAAAGAATGCCCACAAGGAAGCCGACCTTCAGGGTATTGACGATGGATGTACGGAAATTCGCCATGGCCAGAACCCGCTTGAAGATGTTCAGCGTCAGGCCGTTTTTGCTGTAAAAACTATCCACCAGCAGGATTGCCAGAGGGTAGAGAATAAACAAAGTCAGAAAAGCGATCAGAACTACAATGGTCGTGACCATGATGGGATCTGCCAGCAGCTTTCTGCGATCCAGGGACGCGCTTTGCCTTTTTGTCTTAACTTCTGTCATAAGCAGTTCTCCTTTCAGGGAAATGGGAACGTTGCGGGGGGAAATCTGGGAGCCGGCAAAGTGCCGCTGCTCTGGCACTTTGACAGTCCTCAGATACGATTAAGGAGGATGGCGGATCGCGCCATCCTCCTTGGGAATTCCTAATCTTACTCAGTCTTGAAACGGTCGTCGCCGCCGCCCAGAGCGTTCATGACCTCTTCAACATAGGTCTTGATGTTGTTCTTGGCGTCCTCGAAGTCGTAATCCATCACGTTCTCGGGGTCCAGACCAAACTCGGCGGCCTGCTCGGGCTGCTGAGCGTTGTCGATCACCAGGAACTGGTAGGAGCCGTTCTTGGCAGCCAGCTCAACGCACTCGGGGGACAGAGCGTACTCGACCCACAGCTTGGCAGCGTTGGGATGCTTTGCGCCCTTGAAGATGGCGGTAGCGCCGATCTCGAAGGAGGTGCCGCTGGAGGGGATGATCAGCTGGACGTTGTCGTAGCCGTTGTCCACGATCTGGGTGATGCCGTCATGCAGGAAGCCGATGCCGATGACACACTCACCGGTGCCGACGTTCTTGGACGGGCCGGAGCCGGACTTGGTGTAAACCTGAATGTTCTTGTCCAGATCGACCAGGTACTGGATGCCTTCGTCATGGCCGTACTTCTGGATCATGGTGTTGATGACCAGCTTGGCGGTGCCGGCGGTGTTGTAGTTGGACAGCCAGATCAGGCCCTTGTACTCGGGCTTCAGCAGATCCTGCCAGTCGGCGGGGGCTTCCAGGTTCATACGAGCCAGCTCATCCTTGTTGACCATAAAGCCCAGGATGCCCTTGTAGATGCCGTACCAGTAGCCGTCGGGGTCCCGGTACTGGCTGCCCAGCAGGTGGGAAGCGTTCTCAGCTTCGTAGGCTTCCAGCAGGCCCTCAGCAGCGACGACGTTGTAGGGGTCGGTGGTGCCGCCGAACCAGGCGTCAGCGGAAGGATTGCCGTTTTCTTCCTCGATCTTGGCCTGAACCTCACCGGTGGACAGGCGCTGATACTGAACCTTGATGCCGTACAGCTCTTCAAAGTGAGCGCAGGCAGCTGCCAGATAGTCTTCCTCGCAGGAGCCGTAGACGACCAGCTCGCCCTCAGCCTTGGCGGCGTCAATCAGGGACTGCTCGGGAGCAGTGGTCTCCGCTGCCGGAGCCGTGGTATTGGCGGCCGCGGGAGCCGGAGCAGGCTCGGTAGCAGGGGCAGATGTATTGCCGCCGCAGGCTGCCAGAGAAGCAACCATCAAAACGGCCATCAGAACTGCAAGAATCTTTTTCATCGTTTATGTTTCCTCCATTTGTTGATTTTGCTGAGAAAGTTCGCTTATTTGAAGCGCACTTCGTTCAGAATGCTGACATTATACACCGGAGATTTCGTCTTGTCAATAGGCGTGATAAGTTATTTTTCACGGCTTTTGGGTGCGTCCGGCTGAAAACGCTGACGCGGCAAAAGCAGATTTCCACTGTTCTGTTCCGGGATGTTTTCCTGCCATTTTCTTTATCAGAATGTGTCCGGCATCAAAAAAACAACGTGGATTGCCCGGATTCCACAGGAAGGGAGAGCATGAAGTCATTGATCCTCTCTGTGGCCGCTTATATGCTGATACTTTGCTGATATTCTTCAAAAAACAGTTTTGCCGCACTGTTGTCTCGTTTATTGTAGTAGAGATACTCGTCAAAGCGGCAGTTGCGGTCGGAGGCCGTATAGATATGCCATGCCGCACCATCACAGCAGAGCAATATGATATCCTCAGAATAATGTTCCGATAATTGCTTCAAAAAAATATTCATGCACACCGTATTGCAATAAGGCATAACAAGGAAGTACCCATCACCGGTCATCGGCTCTACCGCTCCATAGGCATAGCGATACTCCCGGATGTGGTGACAAGGCACGCTGGGTCGTATCCCTTCCCCGCACCAGCAGTATTTGGGCTTGTTTATTCTTCCAAATCCTGCCTCGTCCTGGAACATTAAGCGGATTTTCTTCTCGCTGTGGATAACTTTCAGGGCTTCTACAGAGGTTTTAATTTTTTTGAGGCCGCGATTTCTTCTTCGCTGGCCTTCTTGGGATGCTTGCTGCGGGGCATGACCTTTCGCCATCCATGCCGATGTAGAACACGATAGATTTGCCTTGTGCTCATAGGATGGCCAACTGCCTGCGGATACGCCTTCGCGATTTCACTGATTTTCACCAGCTCTCCCTTTTCTGCCCGTTCCTGAAAGTGAGCCAGGATGGAAGCTTCTTCCTCTATGCTCATGTTGCGATGATTGCCGCCGTAATGATTGCCGGAAATCGCCTCAATACCGTGATCCCTGTATTTTGCTACAAGTCGTGTCACAGAGCCAGCATGGAATCCTGTTGCCGCCGCTACCTCATTAGATGATGCTCCTTTTGCACGCAGCTCTAATGCTTTCAATCTGGCCTCTGCTCGCTTATCTTTGTGGTCTTTTCGAGCCTGCTCGATTTCTTTGATTTGTTCCTCGCTGAATTTATATCTGGAAGCCATTCTTATCACCCAGATACAGTACATCACATCATTTCTTATATTTGTACTGTTTTATTGGAGAATAGTATAAGACAGAATATATTCCAGGGAACTGTACTGGCATTTTCAACAATGCTCTCCGTGCCATTTTCGTTACAGGAAAATCACTATTATCTTGATTCATACCGGCTCCTGCAATATAATAAACAAGAAACCATCAGGAAAGAAGGATGTGCATGAAACGGATAATTTGTTTTTCGCTAACGCTGATAATGTTGCTAAGTATTCTGCCGATTCAGTCCCGTGCAGAAGGAACCGCAGAGTCTGCTATTCCGCAGGATGGTACATTTGCAGGAGGACCATTACAGCAGATTACTCTCCTGAACAGCGCCGAATTCTATATTGGAAAAGGCTGCTCGTTTGTAGTGGCTGACCTCATGAATGCCGGCTTCACTTCCATTCAAGTGCTTGAAACTGCAGAGGCTTCCGATGATACTGTAAACAGTGCAGTGGTTTCTGTATCCATCGACGGAAATAAGGTCTTTACCGCCGGACAGCAGTTTGATTTCAATGTTCCGATTGTTGTCGAATACTTCCGGCAAACAGAAGCCAAATTACCGCTGGCGTCTTCCGACTTGGATACCACGGAATATCGAGCCTTGCTGAAGTCTCTGTATGAAGCCGGATTTACGAATATCATTGTTGAGGAACTGTATGATCTTAGTCCGGCTGCATATGCAGGCAGACCCATCGTTGCAATGACCGTTGACGGCAAGGATGTCTTTGCCAAAGGCGATTATTTGCCTTTGGAGACCCCCGTTGCTGTTACAGCACATTTCCAAACTGATGCAGAAAATGATTCTGCTTCTGCGCGGGGAAAAAGCATCATTTCCCTTCCTTACTCCACAAATTACTACCTGAGAAAAAGCCAGAATGATTGCGTCCAGCAGTTTCGGCAGCTTGAATTCACAAATGTTTCATCCGTCGCTGTCACGGACACGCTTTGGGGAGCAAGCCAGCCGGAACAGGTTGTAGGCATTTCTGTCGATGGGACTTTGGAATTCGGGCACGGGGATCAATATGGCAAAAACGCGGAAGTGATCGTCTATTATCACATTCCGGAATTTAAGTTCACCGAAACTGCTATTACGGCCCCAGAGGACGATTGCCTGACAATTCCATATTTTGTTGCCGATGGGGATGACCTTGCCGGCATTACGATCAAAGTGGAGAATGAGGATTCTCTTGAGCAAACCGGGCCCTATTCGTTTACTGCTTTGAAACCAGGGACGGCCACTGTTGCTGCTTACTATCTGGATACCCTTCTGGCAGAATGCAGTGTAGAGGTAGTGCCTGGGGTCGTAAGTGTTCCTGAGATCCAGATTGAGAGCATCACGGTTCCCAATGAAAAGATTTCTGTTGGAGTCGGCCGCTTTTTTGAAATGCCCTTCACCATCTCGCCTGACAACGCCGGCCGCGGAGGTTTGGACATCACATCCAGCAATTCCCAAATCGCCGATGTGTTGTTTGACGAAAACGGGGACTCCGTCGTTCGTATTACCGGCATAAAAGCCGGGAGCACATCGATCACCATTAAAGCATCCGACAAAGTTGCTGCGAAAAAGCAGATCAGTGTTGTAGATGTTCTCCCGGAGAAGATCACCGTAACAGCAGACACTTCGAAAATATATATTGGCATGGAGGGAACTCTGTCTGCGAACTTTATCCCTGCCGATGTGACCAATCAAAAAATTACATGGAAGAGCAGCGCCCCCAGGGTGCTGAAAGTCAACAGCGATGGGAGCTATCAGGCGCTGTCCGCCGGCGAGGCAATCATCACGGCGGCACACCCGAAAGGCGTATCCGGATCGATTCAATTAACTGTGCAGCCAGTTCTTGCGAAGAGCCTGAAATTGTGTTCTGACTGGGATAGCACGAAGCCCTTCTGCAAGAACAGCACTATGACGCTGACAGCCGAATTTATCCCGGAGGACACCACGGACAAAACCATTACATGGTCATCCAGCGATGAAGCCGTCGCAACAGTATCACCGAAGGGCGTTGTGAAGGCCATTGCGTTTGGTGATGCAACCATTACCGCAACCACATCCAACGGTATCGAGGGTACATATCCTGTCTGCGTTGCCATTACTCCGCAAAGCTTCCGCGTATCTGCCTCCATCGGCATAAGATCCAACGATCATGTTGGAAACAGTTGGAGTACGGGATTCACCTTCGATGACGAGCCAGTCCGATCTGGCAGTATTGTTTCCATTATGCCGGGAGAGAAATTCTCTGCTGGTGGATGGGCGGAGGAAAATGATTCCAAGCCAGACTATGGTCAGTATACAGAGACAATCGAGCTGACAAAAGAAATGTGTAAAACAGGATTCACTATCGAAGGTGATGTCGATGTCCGGGAGAACGGCGGCAGATACAGTGGGCATTATGCCATGTGGCATCTGAAAATGCAATTCACCCCAGTCCACTAATGAACAACACCCCATTTGTTAGACAAGTATGGTATAATACTTGAACTGAAGTGACCACAAAAAGTCAGACAAATATATCTAACAGAAATTGTCCAAGCTGCCGAAAGAGCTTGCTGTCTGTGAATCGCAGGTGACATGTACCCCCAATACTGGACACTCAGTATTGGGGGTATTTTCATGAAGTGCAGTTATGAATGCAAGCGAATGTGTGTGGAGTTATATAGGGAGGGCGGGCGGCCAGAAACGCCGGAAGGATTAAAAGAAAGTAATTTCCGATGTAGGGCCCGGAAATTGGTTCGTATGGAAGAAGCCTGTGGGCCAGAAGTTTTGCAGCATAAGGAGCAGAACAAACGCTATGCGGGCTTGGTACAGCAGATCAAGGAGAAAAGTAAGGAACGGAAAAATCTGCTTGCGGAGAAAAAGGAAACGCCGTTCTATCAGATAACCAAACTGCATGACCTTACCCGTCGCATTGCTGAGCTGACCGAGGAAATAGAGGAACTGAAAATAGAGTAAAGAAATGCTACTTCGTTCTTTGAACTGCGCCGATGGTGCGGGCATCTCTGCCGCGAAGAAAGAAATTACCACGCTGGAGGGGGCGCTGCAACATCAACACCATCACCTTCGGCCTCTATCCCTAGATCGCCGCCAAGTTCGACACCACCGCCTCCCGGGTGGAGCGGGGCATCCGCCACCTGATCGAGGTCACCTGGACCCGGGCGGACATGGACATTCTCTGCGGCTACTTCGGCAACACCGTCAGCCCCGACCGGGGCAAGCCCACCAACGGGGAGTTCATCGCCCGGATTGCCAACGTAGTCCGCCAGCAAATGCGGGAGGCCGCCTAGCGGGTCGGCAGAGCCGACAGCCAACGCGCTCACGGCTGGCCTGAAATCGTCAGACCTTTGGGTACCGCCCGGTATCGATGGCGTGTCGCCGCTGACAGTGCGCAGTCGGCATGGGCGGCTATCCGAAAAACCGCCCTGCGAAACGGAAGTCCTACACCGGAAAAGCCCGGAAAGCAGAATTTTACAAAAGAAATTGGGCAATCCGTTCAGAAGTCAAGCGGTAGATTTGTGCAATATGCTATTTTTGTGAAGGCAATTGACATTTTGAACTGTTTATGATATATAGATTCTACAAGTACCGGTGTCTTGAATTTGGTACTTGCGTATTCAACGGCACATGGCCGTGAATCGAATAGAACTGGAGGAATACAAAATGAAAAAGCTGATTGCTATGCTGCTGACGCTGGCTATGGTTCTGTCCCTGGCCGCCTGCGGCGCACAGAGCACCCCCACCCAGGCCGCGACCGAAGCACCTGCCGCTGCCGAGACGAAGGCTCCCGCCGCGACCGAGGCTTCCGCTGCCAAGGAGATCAAGGTCGGCATCGCCGCTCCCGACGTTACTCACGGCTGGGTTGCCGGTGTTGCTTACTACGCTGAGAAGTACTGCAAGGAAAACAACCTGGACTACATGATCACCACTTCCAAGGACGCCGCTTCCATGACCACCGCTCTGGACGATCTGGTTGCCTGGGGCGCAACGGTCATCGTCTCCTGGCCCCAGTGGACCGGCATGGAGACCGCTCTGCAGAACATCATCGACAGCGGCATCCCCGTTGTGAACTTTGACGTGGATGTGGACTGCCAGGGTATCTACAAGGTTACCGGCGATAACTACGACATGGGCTATCAGTCCGCCAAGTACATCACCGAGAAGGTCGGCCCCGCCGCCAATATCGTTGTGATGGACGTTCCCTCCTCCGGCTCCGTCTGCGAGCTGCGGAAGCAGGGCTTCTATGACTACCTGAAGGAAGTCAGCTACGACGAGTCCAACATCTTCGAGGTTCAGCTGGAGTCCTTCGCCCGTGACAAGGGTCTGGCCGGCATGGCCGACGTTCTGGAGGCTCACCCCCAGATCGATGCCGTCTTCTCCATGGATGACGAGACCTCTATGGGCGCGATCCAGGCCATCACCGAGGCCGGCCGTAAGGACATCAAGGCCATCACCGGCGGCGGCGGCTGCCAGGAGTACTTCCGGATGATTAACGATCCTGCCTATGCGGATCTGGGTCTGGCTTCCGCTCTGTACTCTCCCGCAATGTCTCAGGATGCCATCCGCACCGCTATCGATGTGCTGGAGGGAGGCCATCCCGAGTCCGTCGTTGTGATCCCCACCACCATCGTCAGCGCGGATAACGTGGCTGACTACCTGGATCCCGAGAACACCGTTTACTAAGCGGATCTTCCCGATCTCCGCGCCTGTCGGCTGCGGCAGAGTCGAGGGCGGCATCTAAAACTTTACGCGGGGCTATGGCTGGGTAGCCATAGCCCCGCGCGTTTCCTATGAAAAAGTGCCGAAGCCGCCTTTCCGGCGCTTTCGGCACTTTTTTGTGGGAATTTACTGATACTATTTCCTGATTAAAATCTTAATTTTAATCAGGAAGGCATCGCCTGAA
>ENA-OZGD01000185-OZGD01000185.1-human-gut-metagenome-genome-assembly--contig:-NODE-185-length-33364-cov-9.506860_pt1 | contig 33364 bp, 33 predicted proteins | sample MGYA00244653_ERZ653652 | MGnify/ENA primary metagenome ERZ653652 (study PRJEB26926, sample SAMN06164983) | human gut metagenome | biome: ENVO:00009003; feature: ENVO:2100002; material: ENVO:00002003... | reverse complement strand
GGCGGCGACCTTATCGGCGGCGGCCTTGTCGGTCTTCTCGGTGTTCACGTCGTTGTTGTCCTTGTTGCCGCAGGCGGTCAGCATGCTCATCAGCATCACAGCCGCCATCAGAAAGGCAAGTGCTTTCTTCATGGTTGATCTACCTCTTTCCAAATATTTGTTCTGAAAGAAATATAAAAGCGGCTGTGTTTCACACAGCCGCCCTCGGAGCTTCTTACTACATATACATCCGTGCGGCGCTCCGCGACGGATCATAAGTTTGTAGGAAAACCAACCCGTTGGCAGCAGGTTTGAGATTCCACACAGAGGCAGGTCTCCTGACTTCGTTCGTCACGGCATTGCCCTTCCCAGTTTCCCAGTGGATTGCAAGGCCGCTCCCGTACACAGTGACTGCATCGCTCCGGATTCCCACCGGATTCCCTTCTCATCTGCTTTTGAGCAGATACCTCTGTGCTACAACTTTATATTTTTCCAGACAGTGGGATTATATCACATTTTGTCGAATTGTCAATCCGTTCTGATGGTGGGGCTATCTAAAATATTTGAGGTTTTTCTGCGTTGAATTGTGACATTTTCGTAAACGCTGCCTTCTTCCATTACTCACGGAACTTTATGACTTCTTGAATACTTCCCGAAAAAGAAAAGCCGCCGTCGTTTGACAGCAGCCTTTCCGATAGCTTGTTATGCGTAAATCAGATCGCTTGAAATAATCTCCATAAGCTGATACAACTATGGCATCGCTGGGCCATGCTGTCAACTGTCAGCGAAAACGGAGACGGCAACAGCGGGGGCAACTTTTCCGCCGCGTGGGGGCGTATCCGAAGGGAGATGATGCAAATGCCTGAAATCAAGATCAAAATTCGGGACAAGCGGGCCGGAGGCACAGGGACCGTGATCTGCGGCAACAGCGACTACACGGTGGTGTGGGACCTGGACGACGAGTGGACCCCCTATGGCACCAAAACCATGCGGGTAAACCTGGCGGACGGGAGCTATCAGGACGTGGTGTTCACCGGTAGTACGGCGGCTCTGCCGGTGCTCAGCACACCGGGGTGGGCGTCCGTGGGCCTGTACGCCGGGGACCTGCACACCAGCCGGGCGGCGGACCTGCGGGTGCTGCCGTCTGTCACCACCCCCGGCGGCGCTCCGGCAGACCCGGCGGAGGATGTGTACGATCAGCTCACGGAAAAGCTCAATCGGCTGATTGCGGTGCAGCCGGAGAGCGTCGCCCAGGCGGTGGCGGATTATCTGACGGAGCACCCGGCGGTCTCGTCCATGCGGGTGGAGGGCGGATACATCCAGTTTTCCGGCGATGGGAAAAACTGGGACAATGTGGTGGCTCTGGCCAATCTGAAGGGACCCAAGGGCGATACCGGCGCGACCGGCCCGCGAGGCCCCGCCGGGTCCGACGCCAGCGTGACGGCCACCGCCATTGCCGATGCAATGGGCCTGTCGGGGCTGCCCGCAGGCGACCAGATTGCGGTGGATACCGTCGGGGCGGACGGACGCCCTGCCAGCTGGAAGAAAAAAGCCGGAGGCATCCTGAACGTCCGGGACTTCGGGGCCAAGGGTGACGGCAGCACGGATGACACGGCGGCCATTCAGGCGGCCATTGACAGGGCTGCATCGACGCTGGCCATGGCCGTGTATGTCCCGGCGGGCACCTACATCATCACCGCGCCGCCGGTCATCCAGACCTACAGCGATGCGGTGACCACCATCGACGGCGTCAAATGGTGGGAGGGCCGCAGTCCGTCGCTGATCGGCGAGAATCCGTCCACCGCCATCATCAAGAAAACCGGCAATGCCGCCAAAACCATGCCCACGGTGGACAGCTGGCCCGGCGGCTGGCGGACCTGTATCTTGTGTGCGCCTCCAATGCCGTCCACATCGACTACGGCACCAGTACCGTCCTGGAACGGGTCTATTGCAGCGGCGCGGCCAACCCGTATATCATCCAGTCCGCCTACAGCACCCTGTCACAGGTGTGCTGCGACGGCGGCACAGGGACGATTTTCAGCATCACCGGCAATGGCGTGGTGCTCAACGGGTGCGGGGCCGAGTCCAAGGACGCGGCGGTGTATGTCTCCGCCGGGGCAGACAGCAATCTCACCATTAACGGCTTTTACGGCTGGCGGCAGACGGCAGGCGTGCCCATCATGATGGCCAACCGCGCAACGGTCACCGTGTGCGGGCTCCAGCTCTACGAGCGCAGCGCCGACACCTACACCAACACAGCGCTTGTGGACGTAACCGGCCCCACCGCGCAGATTGCGCTGTCTCTGATCGGGTTTTCCATCATCCGGTCCGCCGGTCGTACCGGGCAGCTGCCCGACCTGCTGGCCACGATCCCCAGCGCGGACAGTAAAATCTTTCTGGCCACGGACGGCTTGAACGGTTACTTCTATCCTACCCCTTCCGGGCTGGTGCCCTACGATGGCTACGCCAGCGGAAACCGGCAGTATCTGGCGGATACCGTTGCCCTGCCCGGTCAGGGCGGGTCTCTGGACGCAGATAAGTATTACCCGGGCATGTCCGTCTGGGACAGCAGCCTGGGCAAGCCCAAGTGGTGGACCGGCTCCGGATGGTGGCAGCCTGTCGCCGCGCCCATTACTCCGGCAGATACCTCGTTCGTCCAGGCCGCCGAGGGTGAATACCAGCAGCAGCCGAATTTTACGAACCTGTTAGATCAATCGGATTCGAATTTTAAATCTCAAACCCGCCTGAACGGTTCCGGCGGGGAGTCTACCGATGTGCGGACCTACACCATGTGGACAAGCGGTTACATCGGGTGCAAGGCCGGGGACGTGATCCGGGTGCGCTGCCCGGATGGCACCTTTGAAAGCGGCGGCGGCTCCATCTGGCCCATTGCCGTGCAGTACAACGCCATGAAGGATTCTACTGGCGCTGTGACATACAAAGCCACCTCTGGGACCTCTTATGATGCGGTATTTGACAGCGACGGCAAGGGCTTTAGTATCACCATTAACGATCTCGGTGTGGCGTTCATTCGTATCGTGGGCAACGGTGATGCCGCTGGGGCCATCATCACCAAGAACCAGGAGATCGCCTATAAGCAGGTGTGGGTGGGCACCCCCATGCAGTTCGGTGATGAGGTCAAGCAGAACATGGCCAACGTATTTGTGCAGGCCCCCAACGGCACCCTGTACACCATCGCCGTGGACAACAGCGGCAATCTGTCGGCCAAGGCATTCACGCAGTAATCACGCCGCCCAAGGCGGCAGGAAAGGAGATTTTACAACATGAAAGAAAACACGATCAAGGCCGCGCTGGCGGCTGCGCTGGGGGCGCTGTGCGCTTACGGCATCCAGCTGCTGGTGCCAGTGCTGGTGCTGCTGGTGGTGATGGTCCTGGACTACATCACCGGCATGGCCAAGGCCTGGCACGCCGGGGAGCTGTCCTCCCGGGTGGGCCTGTGGGGCATCCTGAAAAAGGTGGGCTACCTGGTGATTGTCGGGGTGGCCTGCGTGGTGGACTGGCTGCTGCGTTACGGGGCGGACAGCCTGGGCTGGAACTGGCCGGTGGACTTCCTGTTTGCCAGCATCGTCATCATCTGGCTGGTCATCAACGAGCTGCTGTCCATCCTGGAGAACGTTTCGGCCATCGGTGCACCGGTGCCGGGCTTCATGCAGGCCCTGCTGAAAAAACTGAAGGTACACACTGAGGACACGGCAGAGGAGAACCTGCCGGGAGAGGAGAACAGCGATGAGTAAGAAGGTCTACATCAGCCCCAGCGACCAGGTGAGCAACGCTTACGCCTGGGGCAACACCAACGAGCACGTCCAGTGCCAGAAGATCGCCGAGGCGGAGGCGGCGGCCCTGCGCCGCAGCGGCGTGGAGGTGCAGGTGGCGGCTCTGGGCTCCACCATGGCCCAGCGCTGCGCCCAGTCCAACAGCTTCGGTGCGGACGTCCACAACTGCGTCCACACCAACGCCTGCAACGGCAAGGTCATGGGCACCCGGCTGTTCTGCTACGCCATCCCCGGCAAGGGGTATGACGCCTGCAAGGCGGTGTTTGCGGAGCTGGCTCCGCTGTCTCCCGGCACGTCCGAGAACGTGCAGAAGAACCCCAACCTTTACGAGGTGCGTATCCCTGCGGCTCCCACGGTGTACTGTGAGTGCGAATTCCACGACACGGTGGAGGGTGCCAAGTGGATCGTGGAGCACACCACGGAGATCGGAGAAGCCATCGCCAAGGGCCTGTGCAAGTACCTGGGCGTGGCCTTCGTCCCGGCTCAGACGCAGAAGCCTGCCGAAGAACCCAAGGCCGACGCCGAACAGGTGCTGTACCGGGTCCAGGTGGGAGCCTTCGCCGTCCGCGCCAACGCCGACAGGATGCTGGAAAAGCTGAAAGCGGCGGGGTTTGCCGGGTTTGTGGTGAAGGGGAAGAAGTAAGACTATAATTGCCCCTAAATTTAAAAAGTTTAGGTGAGGAAGGTGAGTAATCGGGTACATTTCCCTATAACTATTTCTATATACGCGCGTACTAAGAAGAAGTTATAGGGATTTTAGCCCGATTACTCACCTAACTCACCTAAGTGCCTTAGATACAAAGAAAACACTCCCTACCATTACGGTAAGGAGTGTCTTTTTGTTTGGACAAATACCGTTCCCCACGCAATGTAGGGTTCGGATATAGACCTTTCCCTGTTTCCCCGTGGCCGAAAAGCCGGCCATCATTTCCTTGCTTTGCCGTCTGCATGATGGCTCTCATAACGGCGTCTTGCAGCAGGCTTTCCTCAATGCTCGGTGAGTGGTGGCAGTATTTTTTGCCGTAGTCAAGTCGGTTAATGCATCGCCATACTATTTTTCTCTTGCCTTTGGCAGTCCATGTGCATCGGCGGTAAGGTGTTCGGCATTCGCCGCATATCAGCAGTTCGCTCAGCGCATATCTGCTTGAATATCGGCTCAGTTCGGTTTTCGTGCCTTTTTGCTTGACCTTGGGCTTGCCGGAGCGCCTTACGATTTCCTCCTGGACTCTTGCAAAGGTGCCTGCGTCGATGATTGCAGGGTGGTTGTTCTCAATATAGTATTTGTTCCTCTCGCCGTTGTTTGCCTTGACTCTCTTGCTGATGCAGTCGGACACATAGGTTTTGTTTATGATGGCGTCGCCTTTGTACTTCTCGTTTGAGAGGATGGAACGAATGGTTTCCTGCCGCCATACACTGCATCCGGCAGGCGTCGGGATCTCTTTTGCTTCGAGATAGGAGATCGTCCAATAGCAGTCCTCCGAATGGTCACAGCATTCGTTGATAGCGTAGTCGGCAAGCTGCCGGATTTTGTTTTTGTCCATATTGACCTTTCCTTTCTCTGAATTTCATGTTTCTGCGCTTTGCAATCATATTTTTCATCACCTCCGGGATATAAAAAACAGCCGCCGAAGTTCTTTTGAAATCTCGGCGGCTATGTATTGGTTATTCTGTTTTACAAACAGGAAGTTAGCGATTTCTTTTTCCGGTATTCTCTGTCCCTCGGATTTCCTCATGATAGAAATAATCCACGATTACCGGATGTCCCTGCGGGACTCTGCCATAAGGCATTTCATTATCCGCAAAGACACAATCATACTTCTTAGCCATTTCCTCAGCTTTTACTTCAAGCGCTTCAAAGTAGCTGCGGTTATGCTTGTTATAGATCTCATCGTAAAGCGGTACAAGATCAGGATATTTTCCGGCGATATAATCCATGATCGTCTTCTTGAAGCCGCCCCGAAGATTGAGGTTTTCGAGCCAGAACAGATCGCACTGATCCTTTACCCGCTCAAAGATGGCTTCAAAATCCGTGATGCCGGGGAATACCGGAGATACGAAACAGACTGTACGGATCCCTGCGTCATATACCTGCTTCATAGCAGCGATGCGCCGCTCAATGCTCGAAGCAGAGTCCATATCGTTCTTGAAATTTTCATCCAGTGTGTTGATCGACCATGAAACGGTTACTCGTCCAAGCTTCTTCAGCAGATCAATATCCCGTACCACAAGATCAGACTTTGTGCAGATCAAAATATCTGCGTCACTGCCGATCAGCTGCTCCAGAAGTTTTCTGGTATTCCCGAATTGCTCCTCCTGTGGATTGTAGCCATCCGTCACAGAACCGATGACCACACGCTGTCCGGCATATTTCTTCGGATTTTTAATTTCCGGCCAAGCACTGCCTTGCGTAATTTCTTGTCGGTGAGTATGGCAACGGCTATCTTTTTAAGAGCCGCCGCTACCGTTGCGCTCATCGCCCGCCTGCCTTTCCGAAGATAGCTGCCTTGTATTCGGGTGCAATAACCTGCAGGAGATACCGTTCGTTACCGCAGCGATAAAGGCAGGTACCTCGTTCGGGATATTTGATGAGTTCAAATTCCGAAGGCTCGACCTGCAGGGCGTCCATATACTCCTTCGGGTTGATCTGTCCGGCGTTGAACAGGAACTGGTGTGTGGGAATGGAGAACAGCGGCTTTGTGAATTCACGGATTGACGGAATCAAAAAATCCTCGATGTTCTGACTTGCCAGAATGACCGAGGAGTCCTTTTTGCGCACACGCTTCATGCAGTTGCGCAAATATTCGATTGTGGTCATATTGGAAAGAAACAAATACAGCTCGTCCACCGATGCTGCCGTGCTGCCTTTGCCAAGCAGTTCGTTGCTCATATAGGACAGGATATTGAACAGCATACAGTCCTTTAAGCGGCGGTTGGTATCCATTAAGCCTTTCACGCCGAACACAAGAAAGTTGGAGTCTGTGATGTTCTTTAAGGCTGCAGTCAATTCGTCCGAACAGCCTGTCGCCGTGTAATTCCACCGACCATACAGCCGAGGTCAGCTTTTCACTCACGCCGTCATCCTTGTTATAGTAGGCTGCCATATCGTTTTCGTCATCGGCGGTGTAACGATTCAATGCGTCGCTGATTTCATCTGCGCTGTCGGCAAGGTAGGAATCGCCGACCATGAACATATCTCCGTCGCCCTCGTCGATGTTGCCGACAAGCGGACAAAAGAACACAGCCTTTACGGGACCGGCATCCTGCGTCATCTGACGGACGGCGTTTCGAGGACACTTCCAGCCATCCGTTCCCGTCCATTTTGGTATCGTACTGAGCTTTGAGGCGTTTGGCTAATTCTTTCTGTAGCATATCTGTCTTCTCCTTTATGAAGGTAATAAAAAAGGCAGATAGATTTTTGATTTCTATCTGCCTTGCGTATCATTATTCGGTTGTGTGAGAGTTCAAGTCTATCCACAAAGGGAAAACGGCGATTTTACATCTGCGTTTTGGTACAGAGAAAAATCGCCGTTTGGGTAGCAAAAAAGCCCGATATAATCGGGCTTTTCGCAAGAGACATCTTTTTTGTCTCCACATTATGGTGGAGCTGAGGGGAGTCGAACCCCTGTCCGAAAGCACTTTGACAGGACCTTCTCCGGGCGCAGGACAGTTTCAGCATTCCCTCCCTGGGCAGGCACTGGCCAGACTGCACAGTTCAGTAGAGTCATGATGCATGGGCGGGGCAACTCTTACCCGCCGCACGTCCGCCACATCAACGACGCCTTCCCCGGCCTGTGGCCTCTCCGGTTCAGACGGCTGCCTTTAGTTAGGCAGCGACAGCAATACGATTGTTGTCAGTTAATTTTAAAGTTGCCCGTTTTAAGGCGGTCAGGCGCCGCCGCCCGCTTATCCTGCCTCCACACCCCCGTCGAAACCGGTACAGCCCCGTATATGGGATAGGAGGCGTCCGGGCCGGGAAACCGGCCCGGATACCTTGAAAACATTTTTACTTGTGGAAGGGGTCCGGCAGCTTGTCAGGCTCCGGGTACTCCACGCCCTGGGTGTCCACGGTGACGGACTTCATCACCTGGGGCTTCTTAGGCTTGTTGGTGATCATGTTTCTGGGCTGGGAGACGATCTCGTCCACCACGTCCATGCCGTCGATGACCATGCCGAAGGCGGCGTACTGCCCGTCCAGATGGGGAGCGTCCTTATGCATGATGAAGAACTGGCTGCCGGCAGAGTCCATAGCCTGGGCCCGGGCCATGCTGAGAACGCCCCGGGTGTGGCGCAGGTCGTTGGGCACGCCGTTGGCGGCGAACTCGCCCTTGATGCAGTAGCCGGCGCCGCCCATGCCGGTGCCGTCGGGGCAGCCGCCCTGGATCATGAAGCCATAGATGCAGCGGTGGAAAATCAGCCCGTTATAGAAGCCGGAGTTGGCCAGGGAGATGAAATTCCGCACAGACTGCGGTGCAATATCGGGATACAGCTCGGCGGTGATTTTCTTGCCGTTCTCCATTTCGATGGTTACAATGGGATTGCTCATGGATACGCTCCTTTTTTACCGGTTTTTCTCGCGGACGGCCCGCTCCATTTCGCGCTTGGCGTCGCGCTTGGCGATGGCGTCCCGCTTGTCATAGGTCTTTTTGCCCTTGCACAGGCCCAGCTCCACCTTCACACGGCTGTCCTTGAAATACAGGCTCAGGGGGATCAAGGCATAGCCGTCCTGCTTCTGCAGATCGTGGAGCTTGCGGATCTCCCGCTTGTGCATCAGCAGCCGCTTGGGCCGGTCCGGGTCCTTGTTGAAGATGTTGCCCTGCTCATAGGGGGAGATGTACATGCTGTGGGCGTAGATCTCGCCGTCCTTGGCCACGCAGTAGGAATCCTTCAGGTTCACCCGGCCCTGCCGGATGGACTTGACCTCCGTTCCGGCCAGCTCGATGCCCGCCTCGTATCGGTCCTCCACGAAATAGTCGTGGTGGGCCTTGCGGTTCTGGGCCGCGATCTTGATACCCCGCTTTTCCATGGCGGACCTCCTCTCTTTTGGTTGGTAAATCAGTATACCACACTTTTCCGGAAATTGCAACCCCCCGGCAGCCCTCACAGCAGCAGGCCGTATTTTTCCTTGATGCGGTCCAGCTTCTCCAGCATAGGCTCCGCGGCGATCCACAGGAAGAACACCGTGGCCGCGGCGTGGACGCAGTCCACCGGGAAGCCGGTGACGTAATAGGTCAGCAGGGCTTTCCAGGTCAGGGCCTCCGCCCCGGCCCACATCAGCACCGACGCCGGGTTCATGATGCCGCCGTAGATCACGATGGCGCAGAACGCGCCGAAGGTGCACAGGCTCCCCCGGGTCCGCCGCAGCAGGCCCTTCCGGAACAGGACCCCCGCCAGAAAGCCGATGATCCCCATGCAGAACATCTGCCAGGGGGTCCACACCCCCTGGGAAAACAGCATATTGGACACCAGCATGGACAAGGCCCCCACCAGGAAGCCGCTTTCGCCGCCCAGGGCCACGCCGGAAATGATGGTCATGGCCATCACGGGCTTGAACTGGGGCAGCATGAAAAACGCCGCCCGGCCCGCCACGGAGATGGCGCACAGCACCGCGATGACCACCAGCTCCCGGGCCTGGGGCCGCCGCCCCTCGAACACCAGGAAAAACGGGGCCATGCACTCCAGCAGCACCAGCATCGACACCAGGCCGTATCGCTGGTTATTCAGGTAATACACCCCCACGAACAGGGTCACGGGGATCAGCAGCAGGATGGACGCCGCAGCCGCCGTCGTCCGGCGGGACAGCTTCCGCTTTTCCACCGGAAGCTGCACCTGCGCCGGGGGCCTGGACCGCCGCCCGATGGCCAGGGCCAGGATCAGCAGCAGTCCGCAGAACACCAGATACAGCGCCAGCTGCTTCTGCCCCAGAGCCGTCAGCCCGCCCTTGTCCACCACGGCGGACAGGTCCGTGACATTGGCGGCATACAGGAAGATGGCCATGGCCCCCGCCCCGGACACGGCGGCCAGGGCCTTGCGCCACAGGGGCAGCCGCGGCGGCTTCCAGTCCGGCGTCTCATCCCGGGCCTCCGGCAGAGGAGGGATATCCTCCGGCAGAGGCGGCTCCGGCGTCACCGTGCCGCCGCAGGCGGCCATCACGTCCTCCGGCGTCACCGCCCGGGGCTCCAGACTGCGGGCCATGCGGTTGGCGGCGGTGGTATAGAAGCTGTTGCCGCTGAAGAAGTCCCGGGGCGCCGCCTCCGTCACCACGCCGCCGTCGAAAAACAGAGCGCAGCGGTGGGCGTACCGGGCGCAGAACTCCACGTCGTGGCTGACCATCAGCAGGGACACCCCCTGCCGCAGCAGAGTCCGCAGGATCAGGGCGAAGGTCTGCTTGAACTCCGCGTCCAGGCCCTTGGTGGGCTCGTCCAGCAGCAGGATCTCCGGCTCCAGCAGCAGCACCTTGGCCAGGGCCGCCCGCTGCTGCTCGCCGCCGGACAGGTCGTAGGGGTGCCGGTCCAGCAGGTCCTCCAGGCGGCACAGGGCCGTCATCCGGGCCACCCGCTCCTCCTGCCGGGGGCGGGGTGTTTTCGTGCCGGAGAATATCTCAAACAGGTCCTCCCGGACCGTTTTCTTCACAAACAGGGTCTGGGGATTCTGGGGCAGCATCCCCATGCGTCCCCGAAGGGAAATTTCGCCCCGCTGGGGCTTTTTCATGCCGGACAGCAGCCGCAGGGTGGTGCTTTTTCCCGCGCCGTTGCCGCCCAGCAGGGCCAGGAACTCCCCCCGGCCCAGGGTCAGGTCCAGCCCCTTTACAACGTCCGGACTGTCCGGCTCATACCGGAACCACACCCCCCTGGCCGTTATCACCGGCTCTCGCCGGGGGTGCGCCTCCTCCCGGGGCAGGGGGCCCAGCGGACGCTCCGCGGCATATCGGCGCAGAAAGTCCCGCCCCTCCCGGACGGTGACGGGGCAGGGGGCCTCCGTCTCCACCGAGGCCCAGATGCGCATGGCGGCGGGCATGGCCAGGAACATCCCGTGGCCCAGGGTTTTCAGCTGACGGCCCACCTGCTGGGGGGTACCGGTGCACAGGAGCCTGCCCCGGTCCATCACCGCCACGGCGGTGGCCAGGGGAAAGGCTTCTTCCAGCCGGTGCTCCGTCAGCACCACGGCGGTGCCCAGCTCCCGGTTGATCTTTCCCAGCACCGCCAGGAAATCCGAGGCGGCGATGGGGTCCAGCTGGCTGGTGGGCTCGTCCAGAATCAGCACGTCCGGCTGCATGGCCATGACAGAGGCCAGGTTCAGCAGCTGCTTCTGTCCGCCGGACAGCTCCGCCACGTCCCGGTAAAACCAGTCCTCGATGCCGAAGAAGGCCGCCATCTCCGCCACCCGGCGGCGGATGGTGGGGGTGTCCACCCCCAGGCTCTCCAGCCCGAAGGCCAGCTCGTGCCAGACCTTGTCGGTGACGATCTGGTTTTCCGGCGACTGCTGGACAAAGCCGATGCGGGCCGCCAGCGTCCGCTGGTCCGCCTGCTCCAGGGGGGCGTCCCGGAACAGGATGCGCCCCTGCCGGACCCCGTGGGGAGCCAGGGCGGGCTTCAGCTGCCGCAGCAGGGTGGACTTGCCGCAGCCCGACGGGCCGCACAGCACCAGAAAGGCACCCTCCGGCACCGTTAGGGTCAGGCGGTCAATGGCCGGGGCGGTCTGCCCCGGATAGGTAAAGCTCAGGTTTTCGACGGTGAACAGCGCCATGCGCGGGCCTCCCTTCGGTCCAGGATCACCGGCGTCAGGCACAGGGCCAGATACGCCAGATAAAAGCTGATGGAAAACGGCTGGGTCATGACCCCCTGCAGCAGGGGGAAGTACCACCACTTCAGTCCCCCGGCCAGGCATCCGCACAGCAGATACAGCCCGCAGAAGCCCAGCCACGCCAGGGCGTACCGGTCCCGGCTCTCCATGCGATAGATGGAGAAGGCCGTCCGGCCCCGCAGGCCGTAGCCCCGGCTTTTCATGCTGTCGGCGGTTTCGATGGCGTTTTCCAGGGCCCAGGTGACCATGATGGAAAAGATGGTCACGGCCCGGCGGGCCCGCTGCCACACGCTGCCGCAGGAGGCGTCCCGGCCGATGCAGAACTGGGCCTGGCGCACCACCTCCAGCTGCCGCCGGAACAGGGGCACGAACCGCAATGTCATGCTCAGCACCAGGGACAGGGCCGGGATGACCCGGCCGAACAGATACACGAACTTGTCCGATGTGATCACGGCGTTGAAGCACACGAACCACAGCACCACGGCGCACAGCATGGCCCCCGCCGCCAGGCCGTAGAGGATGCTCTCCAGGGTCAGGGGATTGCCGGAGGGCAGATACGTCAGGATGGTGATTCCGGCGTGGTTGAAGGCCGGGTTCACGATGGCCGCCAGCAGCAGCACCGGCAGGGCGAATTTCAGGTGCCCCGCCAGGGCCCGGCGGCCCCCCAGCTCACCGGCGTACACCAGCGCCCCCGTCAGGGACACCGCCAGGCACACCGGGTGCATCAGCACCATGGAATAGGCCAGCACCAGGGCGAAAAACAGGAAGTTCACCAGGGGATGATAGCGGGAAAAGGCGTCGCCCACGGCTCCGGCCTCCTTTCGTCGTACGGTTCTGCGCAGGGCGGGGCGCACAGGCCCCGCCCTGCGGGATTTTTGCGGTTTTCGGGACCTTACCCGGCGGCATAGCCGCCGCCTACGTCATAGCCCAGGTCGCAGGTATAGACCCAGCAGATCACGTCCCCCTGCTGCACCTGATACCGGGAGCAGCCGTAGTTGGGAAACCAGTCGTTGACCTTGTACATCCAGCCGGAGCCGTCGCCTACGTCGAACTCATACAGGTTATAGATCCCCTCGATATAGGCGGAGTTATAGATGGGCGTGAAGCTGAACTCCATGGGGATCTTCCGCTCCCGGCACACCCGCTGCAGCACGTCGAACACGCTCTCCCCCGGGGAGAACGTCACCGTGGAAGCCGCCAGAATGGTGCCGCCGGCGGGGATCAGCGCCCGCTTGGCCTCCTCGCATTTGTCCATATTGTTCAGGATGGTGGCGCAGGAGATGGAGATGGTGCAGGTGGCTTGCTGAGAGGTGTCGGGCTTGGTCTCCTCCGGCTCCACCGGCTGGGGCTTCCCCTGGGGCACCGGGTCCGTGTGGTATTGATCCTGGCCGGACGGCTCGGACGTGTCCGGGGTGTCCGGCTCGTCGGGGGTATCCGGGGTATCCGGCGTCTCGGGCTTGTCCTGGGGATCCGTCTGCTCCGTGCCGGGGTTCACCGGCGTTACCGGCGTGTCCGGGGTCTGGCTGCCGCACCCCGCCATCAGCAATGTCAGGGCCAGCACCAGGGCCAGCAGGAATTTTCCGTATCTTTTCCGCATAGGGGAACACCTCCATTTATAGCACCATGCGCAGGGACGCCCGAAGACGCCCCTGCGCGGGTGTATTTGCGGCGGTTTACGCGCGCTTTTTCTTGTTCTGCATCAGCAGCACGGCCGCACCGGCCAGAGCCGCCATGCCCATCCACACCAGCACCGGGCTTTCATCGCCGGTACGGGGGGCGTCGGGCTTTGCGGGCTGATCGGGGGTCACAGGCTGATCGGGCGTCACGGTGATGGTGACGTCGCTCATGTCATACAGGCTGGTCTTGCCGGCAGTCAGGCGATAGTAGGCCGCCAGGGCGTAGTAGCCCTGCTCGGTGGCCATGCCGTCCACGGTCTTGTCGGCCATCAGGTGGCGGAAGCCGCCGCCGGTGACATAGAAGCCGCACAGTGCGTCCACGACGCTGACGCCGCTCCTTACGAACCGGCTGTCGGCGGTGGGATCAATGCCCAGGGCCGTCAGGGCCACGATGACCTGGGCGGTGGACTCGGCGGAGGCATCGGTGCCGGGGATCTCGCTGAAGGTGCCGTCGGCGTTCTGCACACCGGCCAGGAAGGTCAGGGCCGCGTCCACAGCCGCCTTCACCTGGGCGTTTTCATAGTAGGGGGCCAGGGCCTGGATGGCCATGGCGGTCATGTCCACATCGGGAACCTGGGAGGAGGCGATGACAGGCCAGCTGCCGTCCTCCCGCTGGGTATCCAGGATGGCCCGGACCAGCTTCTCCCGGGTCACGTCGCCGGAGACGGGATAGTCATGGCTGTCCAGAGCCAGCAGGGCCCACACGGGACCGTTGACGCTCTGCTTGGTGATGAAGCTCATGGAATCCAGGCCGTCCAGCAGGTTCCGCCCGGCCACATGGGTCACGTCCTTACCCATAGCCGTCAGGGCCAGGATCAGGCGGGAGTTCTCGGTGGAGCGGGAGCGGTTCAGGCGGCCGTCCTCGTCCATGGCCTTGCGCACATACTCCTCCACGGAGGCGTAGTAGTCGTCCGCGCCGGGGATATCCCGGCCGGAACGGGCCAGGCCCAGCACCGCCCACTCGCCGCCGATGGAGCCGGTGACGGGGGCGCCCTTGGAAACGATGAAGTCGCCGGTAGTCTTATAGATATCCTGAGCGTTCAGCTCCGCCAGCCGGGCCTCGGCGGCCAGGAGCACGTCATAGTTGCCCACCCGGGCCTGGAGCTTCTGGGCCAGGGCGTCGTAAGCGGCCCGGGCGGCCTCCACGGCGGCGCGGGAGGCGGGGGTCACAGGCTGGCCGATGGCGTTGATGAGGGCCTCCACATTGGCCACGGCCTCGTCCTGAAGCTCCGCCAGCCGGGCCTCGGCGGCCACCAGCACGTCATAATTGCTGACCTGCTCCTTGCGCTCCTGGCGCAGGGCGTCATAGGCGGTCCGGGCGGCCTGGATGGCCTCCTCGGAGTCCAGGGTCACTTCGCCGATGGCGGCGATCTTCTGCTCCACATCGTGGACGTACCAGCCGGTCAGAGGCAGCACCAGCTCAGGCAGACGGGTCAGGACTGCGGCGGTGGTGGTGCCGTACTGGCGGTCCATGCCGGAGCGGTAGGACACGCCGCGGTGGGTGGGAATGCCGCCAAAGCCGCCCACCCGGATGGTGCCGGTCAGGTCATAGCTGTAGCCTTCGGCGGTCTCGGGGATGGTGACGCTCAGCAGCTGACGGACCGGATTGCTGCTGAAGTCATACTGGCCGAAGGGGGTGCCGGGGTTGGTCTGATACTTGTTGCCCTGGGCATCCAGGTACACCAGGGAGAAATTGAAGTTGTAAACGCCGGAGATCTTCTCCTTGGGGCTTACCAGGTCGTGGAACTGGACCTTTACGGCCTGGCCGGGAACCAGCTCCGCATCCTGGGGCAGGACATTGCCGTCGGCGTCGATGAGGTCATAGCTGACGCCCCGGGCGGTGATGACCTGGTAGGCGGCCATGCCGTCCTTCTCGATGCGGAGAATGTGGCGGCCGGTGGTCAGGCCCGTAACGGTGACCTGGCCGTTTTTATCCACGGAAACGCCCTGGCTGGTGAAGCCGTTGAAGGTCATCTTATCGGTAACGGTGGAGCGGGCCACGGTAACGGTGCAGCCCTCCTGGGGCGTGAAGCTGTAGCTGGCGCCCTGGGTACCCACATAGAACAGGATGTCGTGCTCGGCATCCAGATACTTCTGCTCGTCCTTGGTGATGTTCACGGTGGGACGGTCGATGAAGGTGTTGGTCTGGATAGAGGAGCCGTCGGCACCCACGGACACCACGAACACGCCGGTGAACTCCGGCCAGATGGCGCTGAAGTCCTTGCCGCCCATACCCTGAACGAAGGTCATGGCGTCATAGGTCACCTGGACGATGGCGGTGCCCGGGCGGTTGGCGGTCATGGTGGCCAGGCAGGAGTTGTTGGCATCGGGGGTGATGGTCACCACGTCGCTGTCGCCGCCGTCCAGGCTCAGCACCCGATAGTGCGCGTCGGGCAGGGCGATCTGGCTGTTCATGAAGCTCTCGATGGCCTGCCAGTTACGCAGCACGTTCAGCTCGTAGGTCTGGCCGGCATCCATGTTCAGGTAGCCCTGGCGGTTGATGTTCAGGTAGATGTTGCCCAGGTCATACACGTTCTTGTCGAAGCGGTTGACGGAGGCGGCGGTGACATCGTCATCCAGGTGCAGGTCGTCCCGGGTCACTGCCAGCTCCTGGCCGCCGGTGAATTTGCCGAAGGTCCAGTAGGTGACGCCGTCGGGATTCTGGGCCCGCAGGAACTGCTGACTGCCGGTCTCCGGCAGGCGGAAGGAGGCGGTCATGGTGTCGCCCTTGGTCTCCTGGGAAACGGGCTCCAGGAAGGTATAGCTATAGTAGCTGCCGAAGGTGCCCATCCGCAGGGTAGAGCCGGCGGGGGGCGGTGACGGTGATGTCCAGGGCCTTGGGAATGGTCAGAGAGAAGCTCTTGGCGCCGCAGCCCACGGTCTGCTTGTTGGTCATGGTGGTGGTGACAGGCAGATAGCCCGCCGCCTTGTCGCCGATGGGGGTCAGGGTGATCTTCAGGCTGCCGCCCTCCACAAACAGGCAGGCGGTGTGGGTGCTGCCATAGGTGGTGGAGACGCCGGTCTTGGCCTGCAGGTCCGTGCCGTCGGGGCCGGTAACGGTGACGTCGATGGTGTAATCCTTGCCCTCCACCCAGCTGCTGCTGTCGTTGGTGGCATAGATGGCGTAGGCCCGGACCAGGGTAAACACGTTCTCCTGATTGGCCTTCACGGTAAGCACCAGGGTGCCGTTGCACTGACCCTCGGTGTTGTAGCCCTCCACCAGATAGTCGCCCACAGGCAGCTTGGTGTTGTACATCAGACCGTAGCCATTGGGCTCAATGTCCACGCCCTCCAGCAGGTTTTTGTCACCCTTCACGCCATCGGTATAGGAGTAGACCTTGATGTCCGACAGCTGTGCATTGTGCAGGCCCTTGAAGGAGACGTCCATGTCGCCCTGGGGCGCGTCGCCCTCCTGGGACACGGTGACGGTGTAGGTGGTGGGGGTGATGGCGGGGGACCACTCGGTGGCCTCCGCGGCGTCGCCGCAGCGGATGGTCAGGACGGTGCCGTTATGGACGGGCACGGTCTCCACCCGGCGATAGTCGGTGCCGTCGGCAGAGAGATAGACCTGATTGTTCTTGTTGGAGGCGGTGGCCGTCATCCGGATGCCGGTGACGCCCTGGGGCAGGGTCAGGGTGTAGGCGGTCTTGTCGGAGGCGAAGTCGGGAGTCAGGACGCCTTCGCTGAAGGACAGGGCCGCCAGGCTGGTGTCGCTCTGGGTGTTCCAGTCGCCGCCGATGTCCGCGCCGTAGCCGTTAACGGTGTACATGACCCGGATGACATCCCCGGCGAACAGCTTGTCCCCGGCCTTGATGTCCTTGAACCCAACGTTGGTGAACCAATCGTTCAGGGTTCCCATCCAGCCGGAGGCGGCTCCGCCGTCTCCGGCGGACAGGCCGTTGATCTCGCTGATGTAGCCGGACTCGGCGCCGGTCTGGGAATAGCTCCCCAGGGCGGAGACGATGCAGTCCATCATGGTGGACCCGGGAACCAGGTCCACCCACTTGTCCACCAGCGTGCCATCCCAGGCAGCGCCGTCGGCCTTTGCGTAGGTCGTGTTTTCCACGATGACCCGAACCTGGCCGTCGTGGTTCTCTGCTGCCCAGACAGTGGTGGGTACCAGGCTCAGTACCATCACCAATGCCAGCAGCAGAGAAACGATGCGTTTCTTCATATGCATTTTCCTCCTGTGAAATATTTATGCCCAGCCGTTTCCGGCAAGTCAACGAAGTGTGTCTGCGGCGGAGGAAAAGCAGATACACACCCGGTGCAAAAACCGCCGGTCCATCCCCTGAAAAAGGAGACACCGGCGGCGCATGGATCCTGTCTGCGCCCAACGAAGAAAACGCCCGCCGCGCTGAATGTCCTCCGCCGTGCAATTCTCCTGCCTCGCGCCCCGGAGCCTCCGCTCCCCGTCTGCATCCTACCTTCTCGGGGGGGTTCTCCCAATGGCGGACTTTCGTCCCGGCGGCCAAGGCCGCTTCGGTGCATTCTTGCGCCCACAGTGCCGTTCGCGTGGGGCTTCCGACCCCGTTCCTTTCAGGCTGCCGCCTGACCCCCACAGGGGCCTTTGCAGCGGACAGCCACACAGCATCCTCGGACATGATTCACTTTCCGGCCCCGTGTCCCCACAGAGCCATTCTTATCATACACGATTCCCCCGGAAAAGTCAACGGTCCGCCCCATGCAAAACGGCTCTGTATTGCAGGACTGCAAAAAACCGCCGCAGCGGCGCGGAGTCCCCTTGTTTTGCCGGAAAAAAAGATGTATAATCAAGGCCAGCGGGACAGGGCGAGAAAACCGCGGGATGCTCCCCGGGAAAGCCTGTCCGCATCCGTCAAAGAAGCAAAGGAAGAGCACTGTCATGGAAATTTTGCACGAGATCAACCCGGCGCTGGAGGCTCTGGCGTACTTAGGCTCCCGGGCCAACGGCCATACCCTGGACCGGCTGGAGGAGCGCTTACAGGCCCGGGGCGTCCGGAAGGCGGAGCCCTTCCATCGGGCCAGCGCCGCCCTGCGGGAGCTGCTGCAGGACCTGGACGCGGAGGTTTCCGTTCCGGCAGAGACCCTGCAGCGTCTGTTCGGCGACATCAAGGGCTTTTCCTACAGCACCATCGGGTCCTATAGTCCGGCTTTTCTGTTCTTCTATCCCATGCTGTCCCGCCGGCAGGACTTTGAGACCCTGATGCAGCAGATGGAGCGCCTGACGCCGGACGAGACGGCGCGAAACATGATGATCTCGCTGAGCCTGGAGGAGCAGTCCGGCCCTGCCGCCGGGGCCGCCGCAAAGCTGGTTTCCCGGGTGCTGGCGCTGACGATCCCCACGGAGAGCCGCCTGGCTCTGCTGGAGATCCACCAGAATTACCGGACTCTGCTGCCGGAGATCGCAGCCTGTCTGCGCCCGGCCATAGCGGCGCTGGAGACGGAGTCCGGCCGCATTCAGGAGATCATAGAGGCCTTCTGCCGGGAGGTGGAGGGCCTGGGGACGGAGAGCTATCTCCGGGAGACCTCCAGCCTGGCCATCACGCCGGAGGTGCATTATCACCTGATTCCCTTTCTGATGGGACCGGATACCAACCTCTCCATGGAGCAGGAGGACGGCAGCGTGCTGATCTGCTGCGGAGTTATGCGGCTGTCGCTGCGGCGCACCCTGGCGGAAAACAGCAGCGCCTCCCAGGTATATGACGCCATCCGGATCATCGGGGACAAGACCCGGTTTGACATTCTCTGTTATCTGAGGGATCATCCGGCGGTCTACGGTCAGCAGCTGTGCAACCATTTCGGCCTGGCCCGCAACACCATTCACCACCATATGAGCAAGCTGGTGAATGCGGGGCTTGTTACCTGCCTGGTGGAGGGAAACCGTATTTATTACACCACGGACCGGGAGCACCTCTCCTATTTGCTGAACCAGCAGCGGCAGCTGCTGATCGGCGGAGAGGATACGGAGCAGCAGGAAAAATAAAATCGGCAGGAATGCCGCCGACGCAGGGTTTGCCGCGCCGGCGGCATTTTTTTTGCAGGGTAAACACATGGCCGCACCTGTAGGCGCGGCCATGTGTTTACCAGCGCCGCTTTTTCTTTTCGCCCTCCCGGCGCTGGAAGGGCTTGTCGATGAGGATGATGTCCTCTCCGAACCGCTGGACGCAGTCCCAGGGAATGTAATAATCCTCGCCCCGGCCGAACAGACCGAAGAACCGGCAGCGCACCCCCGCCTTGGTGATCTCCTTTCAGGAGACGGCCCAGGCCCTGGCGGCGGAGGCTCTGTTCACCCGGCTGTCCCTGCCGGGGCGCATCATTCCCCTGCCCTCCCGGATCTCCGCCGGGTGCGGCCTGGCCTGGAAGGCGGCCCCCGGCGACCAAGCCGTCCTGACGGCGGCTTTAGAGGAAAACGGCATCGGCCACGGCCCCTGCTGCGTATTGGAGATGTTCTGATGACGGAAATCTATCTGGACAGCGCCGCCACCTCCCTGCACAAGCCGCCCCAGGTGGCCCGGGCAGTGGCGGAGGCCATCTGCACGGCGGGCAACGCCGCCCGGGGAGCCCACGGGGCCTCCATGGCCGCCTCCCGGACGGTGTACGATACCCGGTGCCTGGCGGCCCGGCTGCTGGGCTGTCCCCGGCCGGACCATGTGGCCTTCACCGCCAACTCCACCATGGCCCTGAATATGGCCATCTGCGGCCTGCTGACCCCGGAGGACCACGCCATTTCCACAGACCTGGAGCACAACTCGGTGCTGCGGCCCCTGTATGCCCTGCAGCGGCAGGGCATGGGCCTGAGCTTCCTTCCGGCGGACGGAAACGGCCGCCTGGACTATGACGCCCTGGAGGGGCTGTTCCGGCCCAACACCCGGGCTGTGGTGTGCACCCACGCCTCCAACGTCACCGGCGATATGCCGGATATCCCCCGCATCGCCGCCCTGGCCCATGCCCACGGGGCCCTCCTGATCCTGGACGCCTCCCAGACGGCGGGGGCCGTCCCCCTGGACATGACGGCCCTGGGGGCGGACGTTCTGTGCTTCACCGGCCACAAGAGCCTGCTGGGGCCCCAGGGCACCGGCGGCCTGTGCATCCGCCCGGGGGTGGAGATCCGGCCCCTGCTGCGGGGCGGCAGCGGCGTCCACTCCTTCGACCCGGACCAGCCCGCCGCCTACCCCACCCGGCTGGAGGCCGGGACCCTCAACAGCCACGGGCTGGCGGGGCTTCACGCCGCCCTGGAGTATCTCCTGGCAGAGGGGGTGGAGAATCTGTACGCCCGGGAGCACACCCTGATGCGGCGGTTTTACCTGGGAGTCCGGGACATTCCCGGCGTCCGGGTATACGGCGACTTTTCCGCCCCTTGCCGGGCGGCCATCGTGTCCCTGAACATCCGGGGCCTGGACTCCGGCGAGGTGTCCGACGCCCTCTTACAGGGCTGGGGCATCGCCACCCGCCCCGGGGCCCACTGCGCTCCCCGGCTCCACCGTGCCCTGGGCACGGAGCGCCAGGGCATCGTGCGCTTCAGCTTCTCCCCCTTCAACACCCCTCAGGAGATCGACACCGCCGTCCGGGCGGTGGCCGACCTGGCCCGATAAAATTTCAGCACCCCCCGGCGCGTCTGCGCCGAGGGGTGCGTTTTTGTCTCGTTTTATCCCAGGTCTGTCCCGGGGGTGTCCCGCCCTGTTCCGGGGTGCCGCTGCCTATAGTCAGCCCTATTCCTCGTTGTCCCGCAGGTACCGGAGCCGCCGGAAGCTGCGGCGGGCCAGCAGCAGGCCCACCACCGCCAGCAGCAGGCAGGCCGCCCCCAGCAGGAAGGTCCGGGCGTCCAGGGCCGCATGTTCGCACAGGAAGGAGAAAATGCGGTACGCCCCCATCACCAGCAGAATGCCCACCACCAGCAGGGCCACCAGCACGGTCATATCCATGCACTCGTCGATCCGCTTCATGCCGCCCTCCTCAGTCCGTTACCGCTACGTTCAGGCCGAACTCCTCCGGCAGGAACCGGGGGCACACGTTGCCGCTGGTGCAGATGGTGGAGGCCGCCAGCCGGGTGCCGATCTCGCAGGACTCGGCCAGGGTCTTGCCATAGGTCAGGCCGATGGTAGCTCCGGCAAAGAAGGCGTCTCCCGCGCCGGTGGTGTCCTTCACGTCCACCTTCCGGCCGGGGCAGACGCCCCGCTCCCCGGTGCAGTCGGCGCACACCGCTCCCTGGCTTCCCATGGTGACGATCATCCGGGGGATCCGGGCGCTGCGGATCTTCAGGGCCAGGATCTCCTTCAGCTCCTCGGGAGTCTTTTCCGAGTAGTCGTCGGAGAACAGGATGCCCATCTCCTGCTGGTTGCAGACAAAGCAGCTGGTCTGCTGCAAAAAGTCCCGGCGCTCCACAGCGATGCTCATGTTGGACACCACGGCGTATACGTCCTTGCCGTATTTTTTGGCGTACTGGAAAACCCGCTTGACGATCTCCTTGTCCATGTCGATTTCCAGGGCGATGCTGTCGGCATCCCGGAAGATCTCGTCCCCCTTTTCGTCCAGCAGGGCGATCAGAGGCCGCAGGTCCGGGCGCTTGCTGATGGCGGCGCACACGTCCCCCTGGTTGTCGAACACCGCCAGCCAGGTGCCCATGCCATCAGGGGTGGGCAGGACATAATCGGTGTTGACCTTGTGATTCTTCAGCTGGCGCACCACGTCGGCCCCCAGGCCGGTGTCGTCCACCAGGCTGACAAAGGTGGGACGCAGCTCCACGTTGGCGATGTCCTCCACCACGTTGCGGCTGACGCCGCCGGGGACCTGCTCCACCCGGCCCACATTGCGCCCGCCGGGGATATAGGTGGACGTGGGATATCCCTTGATGTCCACGAAAACGGCGCCCAGCACCACAATACCCATAAAAATGCCCTCCTGTGACTGTTTTCTCCATTATACAGCCGGGGGGGGCGTTTGGGCAAGCCTTTTTCGGCGCATTTGTCTTGACGGACCCCGGCCCCAGCGGCATAATAGAGGCAGTATAAAAAATTTTCCCCCTTTTCCGCGAAACCGCCGGGATTTTTTGACGGGATGACAGGCAGAAGCAACTCGAAAGGAGAATGTCACCATGGAGGACCGCGACATCGTGACCCTGTACTGGCAGCGGGATCAGGAGGCCATCCGTCAGACGGATCGGCAGTATGGCCGGTATCTGTCGTCCATCGCCTTCGGCATTCTGGCGGACCGGGAGGACAGCCGGGAGACCGTCAACGACACCTATCTGCGGGCCTGGGACTCCATGCCGCCCCACCGGCCCCAGGTGCTGGCCACCTATCTGGGCCGCATCACCCGGCAGCTGTCCATCGACCGGTGGCGGACCCGGGGCCGGGCCAAGCGGGGCGGGTCCCAATACGCCCTGTCCCTGGAGGAGCTGGGGGACTGCGTGTCCGGCGCTGCCACCCCGGAGGAGGCCCTGGACCTGGCGGAGCTGGGCCGGGCCATAGGCGACTATCTCCGGACGCTGCCGCTTCCCGCCCGCCGGGCGTTTCTCTGCCGCTATTACTATGCCGACTCCCTGGCGGAGACGGCCCGGGTCTGCGGCATCAGCGTACCGGCGGTCAAGAGTCAGCTGTACCGCACCCGCCAGGGGCTGCGGACCTATCTGGAAAAGGAGGGCTTTGACGTATGAACCCGGAACAGCTCAGCGATGCCATGAATGAATTGCCCCAGGAGCTTTTGGAGGAGACCCAGGCCGCCCGATCCCGGCGGAGGCTACGGTGGAAGCCGCTGGCCGCTGCGGCGGCGTGTCTGCTGCTGGCGGCGGGAGCCTGGGCGCTGGCAGGCCGCCCGGCGGAACCCGCCCCGGACCCGGAGCCCGGGGACCTGCCGGTGCTGACCATCGACAGGGACTACAGCGGTATGGGAGATTACCCGCTGTCGGCGGAGGAATTTGCCGCCTATGACGGCGGACCGTGGCAGGAGGGCATGGAGCTTGCCGCCCTGCCGGTGTTCCGCAACACCACCCGCGTGGACGTGACCAACGGCTTCCGCACCGGCGGCGGAGACTATGCACAGCTGCGGCGGACCATGGAGCGGCTAGCGGCAGCGGCGGGGGCGGACGTGGCCCAGGCCGCCGTGGAGGCCCGGGTGCCGGACGAGACGGTGCAGGCCGCCATGGAGGACGCCTGGGCCGGGGAGACCTGGCAGTGCGGCGTGACGTTTGCCGTCAGAGGGGGTCCCACGGAGCTGGCGCTGACGTGGGAGGATGTCACCGTGACCGTGGGGGAGAGTGGAGAGCTGTGGGTGAAGCTTTCCCGGTCGGAGCTGGCATCTCTGACCCCTGATGCTGCTGCGGCGTGGCTGCTGGAGCAGTATGGGGCCGTTTTCGGGGAACAGGCCCGGTACTTTATGGCCGCCCGGGACAGCGGCGGCTATTCCCTGTATTTCTACCGGCCGGAGGAGGACCTGACCCAGGGCATCCTTCAGCGCAGCATCCTGAAAACGTGGGTCCGGCTGTCCGGCGGCAGCTGTGAGCTCCGGCTGTATCGGCCGGAGCTGTCCGACGCCAACACGGTGGGAGCTTATCCGCTGGCGACTGTGGACCAGGCCCGGCAGCGGCTGGCGGCGGGGCAGCACCTGTCCGCCTGGGAGCCCTTCCCGGGGGAGGACCGGGTCAAGCGGGTGGACCTGCAATACCTGGCCCGGCAGACGGACCGGTACTTCATGCCCTACTATGTGTTCTGGGCGGAATGTGACGACGGGGAGCAGGGCGTGTGCTATCGCCCCTATTACGTTCCGGCGGTGGCGGATACCTACATTGCCGGCATGCCCCAAAGCCCCACCGGGGCGGCATAAGCGCATATAAGGTGCGGGACTTACATCCCGCACCTTATATTTTACTCTCCCTTATACTTCCGCCGGGTGGCCAGGCCGCCCCGTATGTGCCGCTGGGCCTTGTTTTCGTCCAGCACCTCCTTCACCTGCAGATACAGCGCCCGGTTATAGGCCGGCAGCCGCTCGGACAGGTCCTTATGCACCGTGGACTTGCTGACGCCGAATTTCCCCGCCGCCGCACGCACCGTTGCCCGGTTTTCTATCAGGTAAAGGGCCAGCTGACAGGCCCGCTCCTCCATGTTCCCTTTGATAGCGCACCACTCCTAAGCCATACTATGCACCATCACTATATGCCCGGCTTCCCGGCGGCAGAACACCGGCTTTTCCCTTGTCACGGAAACCATTTTCTGGTATAATCATCCCCAGAAATCCACAGGAGGACATCCTTATGAAGAAAATTGCCGTCATCACCGGCGCATCCAGCGGCATGGGCCGCCGGTTCGCCGAAACCGTGGACAGCTTCGGCCGCTTCGATGAGGTATGGGTCATCGCCCGCCACCAGAAGGCCCTGAAGGAGCTGCGGGATCAGGTTCCCTATCCCATCCGCCCCCTGGCCCTGGACCTGACGGACCGGGGCAGCTTCCAGACCTATGCCGACGCCCTGGCGGAGGAGCCGGTGGAGGTGGGCCTTCTGGTAAACGCCAGCGGCTTCGGCAAGTTCCGGGCCGTGACGGACACGCCTCTGGAGACCAACCTGAACATGGTGGACCTGAACTGTCAGGCGGTGATGGCCCTGTGCCAGCTGACGGTTCCTTATATGCCCCGGGGCGGGCAGATCATCAATATTGCTTCGGTGGCGGCGTTCCAGCCCATCCCCTATATCAACGTGTACGGGGCCACCAAGGCCTTTGTGCTGAGCTTCAGCCGGGCTATGAACCGGGAGCTGCGGAGCCGGGGCGTCCGGGTCATGGCCCTGTGCCCCTTCTGGACCCGGACGGCCTTCTTTGACCGGGCCACCGGCGACGGCGGCGAATCCGTGGTGAAAAAATATGTGGCCATGTATGAGCCGGAGCAGCTGGTGCAGCGGGCCTGGCGGGACGCCAAGCGGGGCAAGGATGTGTCCCAGTACGGCTTTGTGGCCCGGTTCCAGGCGGGGCTGACGAAGCTGCTGCCCCACAGCCTGGTGATGGACGTCTGGATGCGGCAGCAAAAGCTGCAATAAAGCCTTGCAAAGCCCGGGGAAACGGCATATAATAATAAATTATCTGTACTACAAGGAGAGATCAAGATGGATCGCATGAAAATCGCAGCCATCTTTGCCGACCAGGAGCAACTGGGCGGCAAGGAGATCACCGTGTGCGGCTGGGCCCGCACCATCCGGGATATGAAGACCTTCGGCTTCATCGAGCTCAACGACGGCTCCTGCTTCCGCAATTTGCAGGTGGTCATGAGCGCCGATGAACTGCATAATTATAAGGAAATCGCGGGACAGAACGTGGGCGCGGCCCTGATCGTCCGGGGTGCCGTGGTGCTGACGCCGGAGGCCAAGCAGCCCCTGGAGCTGCGGGCTGCCGAGATCGCCGTGGAGGGCCGGTCCACGCCGGACTATCCCCTGCAGAAAAAGCGCCACAGCGTGGAATTCCTGCGGACCATCCAGCATCTGCGTCCCCGGACCAACCTGTTTTCCGCCACCTTCCGGGTTCGCAGCGCGGCGGCCTATGCCGTGCATGAGTTCTTCCAGAGCCGGGGCTTTGTGTATGTCCACACCCCCATCATCACCGGCTCCGACTGCGAGGGCGCAGGCGAGATGTTCCAGGTGACCACCCTGGACCTGAACAACGTGCCCAAGACCCCGGAGGGCCAGGTGGACTACAGCCAGGATTTCTTCGGCAAGAAAACCAGCCTCACCGTGTCCGGCCAGCTGAACGCCGAGAACTTCGCCATGGCCTTCGGCGATGTGTATACCTTCGGCCCCACCTTCCGGGCCGAGAACTCCAACACCCAGCGCCACGCCGCCGAGTTCTGGATGATCGAGCCGGAGATGGCCTTCTGCGACCTGGCCGGTGATATGGACGTTGCCGAGGCCATGATCAAGCACATCATCACCCGGGTGCTGGAGCGCTGCCCCGACGAGATCAACTTCTTCAACAGCTTCGTGGACAAGGGCCTCAAGGCCCGGCTGGAGCATGTGGCCACCTCCGATTTCGCCCGGGTCAGCTACACCGAGGCGGTGGAGATCCTGAAAAAGCACAACGACAGGTTCGAGTACCGGGTGGACTGGGGCACGGACCTGCAGACCGAGCACGAGCGGTATCTCACCGAGCAGATCTATCAGCGGCCGGTGTTCGTCACCGACTATCCCAAGGAGATCAAAGCCTTCTATATGCGCCTGAACGACGACGGCAAGACCGTGGCCGCGGCGGACTGCCTGGTGCCCGGCATCGGCGAGATCATCGGCGGCAGTCAGCGCGAGGAGCGGCTGGAGGTGCTGGAGGCCCGCATCCGGGAGCTGGGCATGAAGCCCGAGGACTACTGGTGGTACTGCGACCTGCGGCGCTACGGCAGCTGCCGCCATGCGGGCTTCGGCCTGGGCTTTGAACGCATGGTCATGTATCTGACGGGCGTCAGCAACATCCGGGATGTGGAGCTTCATCCCCGCACCGTGGGCAACGCCGAATTCTGAGAAATACACAAAAATAGAGGCTCCCCCAGCCGGGGGAGCCTCTATTTTAAACTGTCCAAAAAGGGTGAAACCCTTTTTGGACAAAAGGCTTGCAGTCTGCTGCGCGCATAATTGGTTCGCCGATGGCGAACCAATTCCACACTTGCAGCCTGAGCAGAATTTTCGGCCAGGTACACGCCCCGGCCGAAAATGATTTCATTTGCTTTGCCGCCTGCGGGCGGCAAACTCTGCGAGGCATCTTTGGATTCTGTGAGGGCAGGTCACTGCTCCTTGGAGATGTCCATGCCGAAATACTTCACGGACAGCCGGGACAGGGTGCCGTCGGCGTCCATCTGGGCCAGGGCATCGCTGATGGCGGAATAGTCCCGCTGCTCCGCCGGGGCCTCCAAAAACCCCAGCACCTGCCGCATCTCCTGCCGGTTTCCGCCGCCGATGACGGAGGAGCCCATGCCAATGACGCTGATCCTCTCCCCGCCGTGGGGCAGTGCGCGATATTCCGTGTGTATTCTCCTCGTTTTGTTATATTTCTCAGTCCAGGGCGTCCCGGCTTTCGAACACGTCCCGGATGGAGCCATTGCGGTCGATCTCCGGCTCCGGGGCCGGGGCCTTGGCCATTTTCAGCTCCTGCCACTTGGCCTTGTCGATCAGCAGCTGCCGGGGCTTGGAGCCCTCGAAGGGGCCCACATAGCCCCGCTCCTCCATCTGGTCCACCAGCCGGGCCGCCCGGGCATAGCCCAGCTTCAGCCGCCGCTGCAGCATGGACACGGAGGCCTGCCCCGTTTCCAGCACCACATCCACGGCGGCGCTGAGCAGCTCGTCGTCGGGACTCTCCCCGGCGGGCTCCGGCGCACCGGCGGACTTGCCGCCGCCCTTTTCCTTCTCCTTCACCGCCTGCTCGATCTTGTCCATGACGTCCTGGGAATACTCCGCCTCGCCGCTCTGCTTCACATAGTCCACCACCCGCTCGATCTCCTCCGGGGTGATGAAGCAGCCCTGGACCCGGGTGGGCTTTCCGGCCCCCAGGGGGGCATACAGCATGTCGCCCTTGCCCACCAGCTTCTCCGCGCCAGTGGTGTCCAGAATGATCCGGGACTCCAGCGACGAGGCCACGGCGAAGGCAATGCGGCTAGGGATATTGGCCTTCATCAGGCCGGTGATCACGTCGGAGGAGGGCCGCTGGGTGGCGATGACCAGGTGCATCCCGGCGGCGCGGCCCATCTGGGCCACCCGGCAGATGGATTCCTCCACCTCCTTGGCCGCCACCAGCATCAGGTCCGCCAGCTCGTCGATGACCACCACCACGGTGGGCATTTTCTTCAGCTCCTCATTGCGCTGGGCCAGGGCGTTGAACCCGGCCAGGTCCTTTACCCCGTTTTCCGAGAACAGCTTATAGCGCTTCATCATCTCATACACCGCCCACTGCAGGGCCCCGGCGGCCTTTTTGGGGTCCGTCACCACGGGGATCAGCAGGTGCGGGATGCCGTTGTAGGGGGCCAGCTCCACCATCTTCGGGTCCACCATGATGAAGCGGACCTCCTCCGGGGTGGACTTGTACAGCAGGCTCACGATCAGCGAGTTGGTGCACACGGACTTACCGGAGCCGGTGGTGCCGGCGATCAGCACATGGGGCAGTCTCGCGATGTCCCCCACGATGGCGTTGCCGCCGATGTCCTTGCCCACGGCGAAGGCCACCCGGGACTTATGCTCGGCAAAGGCCCGGGAGTCGATGACGTCCCGGATGCGCACCGCCGTCACCACCCGGTTGGGCACCTCGATGCCCACCACGGAGCTTTTGTTGGGGATGGGCGCAATGCGCACGCCGCCGCTGCCCAGGGCCAGGGCGATGTCGTCGGCCAGGTTGGTGAGCTTGGACAGCTTCACACCCTGGTCCAGGGTGAACTCATACCGGGTGACGCTGGGTCCGTGGACCACGTCGCCGGGCTTGGCGTCCACGCCGAAGCTGGTGATGGTCTGGGCCAGGCGGCGGGAGTTGTTCCGCAGCTCCGCCCCCACCTCGGTATAGTTGTCGTCGCTGTTCTGGTCCAACAGGGTCACCGGGGGATACTGATACGCCTCCTCCGGCTCCGCCAGCTCCTCCTCGATGGCCTGGCTCACCTCCTGGGCGTGCTGCTCCACCTCCCGGGCGGCGGATTCCTGGCTCCGGCGGGACTTTTTCTCCGGCTGAGGGGCGGGCTCCGGCTCCGGCTGGGCCGTGGGCTGCGGCTCCGGCGCAGGCTCCGGCTCCTGGGGCCGCAGCACCTGGTCCGGGGTCATCACGTCCTCCCCTCTGCGAGAGAAGAAGCCCTTCCCCTTCTTCCGGGGCAGAGGTTCATCGGGAATCTCCTGGGGCTCAGGTTTGGGCTCCGGCTTGGGTTCGGGCTTGGGCTGCACCGGCTCATCGTCCAGGGGCACGTCCACAGGCACACGCTGCCGCCGGGGCTTTTCCGGCCGGGCCGGGCGCTCCGGCTCCGGCTCATAGGGGACCCGGTCACGGGCCCGCTGCACCAGCTCCCGGGGGGACACCCGCAGCGCCGCGAATACCGCCGCCGCCAGCAGCAGAAGCAGCACGATCACGGACACCACCGTGCCCACCAGCCGCTTCATGCCCATGGCCAGTCCACCGGCCAGTGCGCCGCCGCTTTGCAGCAGCAGGCCGCTGGCCCACAGGCTCTTCATGGCCGGGGCCAGGCCGGTGACAGCCTCTCCCCTATACAAAAACAGGTGCAGGATGGCCCCCAGCAGCACCGGCAGCACCAGGGCGCAAACCGTCCGCAGCACCACCGGACGCCCCCGGTGGGCCATCAGGTTCACCCCCGCCAGGGCCAGGGCCGGGGCCGCCAGCCAATAGCCGTAGCCCGCCAGGCCCTTCAGCAGGTTCCCCAGCAGGTTCAGCACAATGGCGTCCGCCTGGAAATAGCTGACCACCACGCACAAGGCCAGCAGCAGGCACACGCCGCCGCCTACCTCCCGCCGGATCGGCGGGAGGGCGGATTTCTGCGGAGCCGTCTTTTTGGTTGTGGTTTTTTTCTTCTGTCCGGACGCCATAGTGGTTCCTTTCCCTTATTTAATGAGCTGCACCACGATGGTCAGCAGACCCACGGCCCAGCAGTAATAGGCAAACGCGCCGAATTTTCCCTTGTTGGCAATGCGCCGCAGCAGGCCGATGCACAGATACCCGGACACCGCCGCCGTGGCCACGCCGATCAGATACACCGGCACCTGGCTCCAGTCGACTCCTGCCTCCACGGCGTCCTTCAGGCTCAGGATGTTGGCCCCCAGCACCGCCGGAATGGACAGCAGGAAGGAAAACCGCACCGCGAACTTCCGATCGAAGCCCACGAAGCACCCGGAGGTGATGGTCATGCCGGACCGGGAGATGCCCGGCACCGTGGCGACGGCCTGGCTCACGCCCACCGCCACCGCATCCAGCAGCGATGCCGTTCGCTCGTTCTTCCTCCCCTTCTTCACCCGGTCGCTGGCGAATAACAGGAAGCCCGTGACGATCAGGGCCCCGCCGATGAACAGCATGTTATTGCTCAGGCCCAGGACCTTGTCCTTGATGGGCAGCACCGCGAACAGCGGCAGGGTGCCCAGGATGATCAGCAGGATCAGCCGCCGGGCCGGAGGCAGGGGCTTGGGGGTGGACCGGTGGGCCAGGTCCCCGATGCCCCGGAAGAACTCGGCGATCATGTCCTTGATGTCCTTCCAATAGGCCACGAACACCGCCCCTAAGGTGCCCAGGTGCAGCAGCACGTCAAAAAATTCCGGCACCTCCGCGTCGATGTGCAGCAGGTTCTGCGCGATGGACAGATGTCCGGAGCTGGAAATGGGCAAGAACTCCGCCACGCCCTGGACCAGGCCCAGCAGGAAGGAAGAAAAAGCGTTCATATTTACATTCTCCTGTCTTTCAGATTACATTTTGTTTATTTCTGCCGGATTATTCCGATCTGTATTCGTTCAAAAAATACGGATACATTTGTACTATAGCACACTCCGGGGGAAATTACCAGTGTAATTTGCGCCCCGGGGAAAAGATTTCCCCGGGGCAGGCGGGCCGCAAAAAAAGGGCGGACGCCGGCGTCCGCCCCGATCTTTATCCGAACAAAAGGATGCACCACCAGATGGCGCCGATGACAGATACGACCAGCCCCAGCAGGAGCATGATGCCCCGGGCCAGGTCCGTGGCCTGGAGCTTTTCCGAGTTGTCATAGAAAAAGCCCAGCAGGAATTTGTCCAGGGCGATGGCGGGCTTCAGCAGCAGGGGGAGCACCAGGCCCAGCAGCAGGAACAGCCCCGCCGTGAGAAATTCCCCGGGCCGCCCGGCGATGCGGGTCTGGTGATTGCCCAGGGCCATGCTGTACAGCGTGTTGTCGGTCAGTCCCGGGCTGAACCCGGCCTTCTCCTGCACCAGGGTGCTGATGGACCAGCTGTCACCCGCTGTCATGAACGTTCCGGTGGCGGTGTTGTAGGTGATGTTGCGGACCACGCCGTCCATGGCCATTTCCGCCGCCCGATAGGAGCCGTTTTCCGCCAGGGACAGGGTAAACTCCGCCGTCTGACCTGTGGGGGAGTGAATGCGCAGGCGGTTGTCCTCCGTCACCTCCACCGTGGAGCAGCCCGGGCGGGTATAGGTCCTGCCTTGTTCCCCGGCGGCCATGCGGTAAAAGCCGCCGTAGTTCCACACGCCGGGGCGCAGGCCCCACACCAGGGCCGAGACCGCCAGGAGCACTGCGGCGGCCAGTTCGATTTTCCAGATGATGCTTTTCATGATGGATTCCCTCACCTTTCCAGCGAATTTCCGTCTGTTGCAGCTGTGGTTCTCTGTACAGTTATGTTACTTTATTTATGCAGAATTGTCAATGAAAAAAGGTGTTTTCGATTTAATATTCATTATTCTTTATGGCCGCCGATCTCCCGGTGAATGGCTTCCCGGGAAAGTCTGCCGGGGTTGAAATAAACCTTGGAGGCGATCACGACCTTACCCCGGCTGACATTCTTTTAGGGCCTTGCCAAAGCTCATGCAGCCCACGCAAACCTTGGAAATTTCCATATCGGTCTTGCCTAATTTCGTGTATTCCATGCGTCAGCGCTCCTCATTCTCACTTTCCGCTGAACACCGGGAAGAAGCTGAACTCACCGTAGTCCTTGATGGGCGCGGTGTGCATCAATTGCATTACGTCAGCGTCAACACCTTTTTCCGAAAAAATTACGGTGTCACCCTTTATCGGGCGGCACCGTGCTTTTTACTCCGTTGCGATTTTTCAGGGGGCGTGGTAAAATGTATTTTGCAGGGCTGTGAGCATTTATTTTTCCTTGCAGTCAATGCCGCCTTGCTGGACACCACGCCGCTTATTGCCCACCCCTTCCCGCTGAGCGAGATTGAGGAGGCCTACCGCATCTTTGAAAATCGTCTGGACGGCGTCATCAAGGTGGCCATCACGGCGCATCCCTCAAAAACATAATACGGAGAGAAAACCATGGCCTTTGACTTCAAGAAAGAATACAAGGAATTTTATATGCCGAAGAACCGGCCGGAAATTATAACCGTACCGAAGGCAAACTATATCGCTGTCAGAGGAAGCGGCGACCCCAACGAGGCGGGCGGCGCCTACCAGCAGGCCATCGGCGTGCTGTATGCGGTTGCGTACACACTGAAAATGAGCTGCAAGACCGATTACAAAATGGAGGGCTTCTTTGAATATGTTGTTCCGCCATTGGAGGGCTTCTGGTGGCAGAACGGGAAAGATGGCATTGATTATGCCGACAAATCTGCATTTCACTGGATCTCCGTGATCCGCCTGCCGGATTTTGTGACCCGGAAGGACTTTGTGTGGGCTGTGGAAACGGCGGCGAAGAAGAAAAGGCTGGACTGCTCAGCGGCGGAGTTTCTGACCATCGAGGAGGGACTTTGCGTGCAGATGATGCACCTGGGGCCTTTTGACCAGGAGCCTGCATCGGTTGCGCTGATGGACGCCTATCTGGCGGAACACGGCTACGAGAATGACCTGAGCGAAACAAGGCTGCATCACGAAATCTACCTGTCGGATGCCAGAAAGGTCGCCCCCGAAAAGTGGAAGACCGTCATCCGGCACCCGATCAAAAAGAGATAGACAAATCGGAAGTTGAGGAGGTAAGTATGATAGTACCTGTAGATGAAACAAATCTTCTTCAAGCCGCAACCATCCATTCAATATCCTGGAAGGAATCGCATCGTGCATTTTGTACTCCTGATTTCATAGAAACACACACGCCAGATCGGCAACGGGAGTATTTGAGAAGCAAGATGAACAACGGAACAAAGCTCTATATGCTTGTAGAAGAAAAACCAATAGGGGTTGTTTCTGTAACAAAGGGTTTAATAGAGGATCTTTATATTCTTCCAGATATGCAAAACATGGGTCATGGAACGAAATTGTTACTATACGCAGTAGGCCAATGTACGGATACCCCTACGCTGTGGATTCTTGAAAATAATATAAATGCTGAGAGACTCTATCGTCGAATAGGCTTTAAGGAGACAGGGAGAAAGAACGCAATAACAAATAAACTTGATGAGATTGAGTTCGCATTGACACAAATTCCAGTTTAACGAACAGGAGATGATCGCATGAAAATCCTACATGAACTTTCTTGGCTATGGGAAACGCTGGGCA
>ENA-OZGD01000182-OZGD01000182.1-human-gut-metagenome-genome-assembly--contig:-NODE-182-length-33749-cov-7.184959_pt1 | contig 33749 bp, 19 predicted proteins | sample MGYA00244653_ERZ653652 | MGnify/ENA primary metagenome ERZ653652 (study PRJEB26926, sample SAMN06164983) | human gut metagenome | biome: ENVO:00009003; feature: ENVO:2100002; material: ENVO:00002003... | reverse complement strand
AGATTAGCTGCAGTCTCGTGGGCTCGGAGATGTGTATAAGAGACAGACATATTACCACCCCATAAAAAATACATTATTTTCAGTAAATGTAGCAATAATAACGATATCTATTTGTTTATTTTCAGTTTCTCGCTAAGGAACTTCTCCTCAAACTTGTCTGACGGCATAGGTCTGCCGAAATAATAGCCTTGTATAACGTCAGTTTCCAGATCTCTCAGGATATCGAACTGCACCTGTTCCTCAACGCCCTCTGCACAAACTGCTATATGCAGGTCGTGAGAAAGATTAACTATCATTTTAACAAACACCGCAGTGTCAGGATTTTTTGCGATATCATCAATAAACGACTTGTCTATTTTAATGGTATTCAGCGGCATTTCCTTTATGCAGTTAAGCGAAGAATATCCCGTTCCGAAATCGTCCAGTGCTATCTTAACGCCCTTGTCTGTTATATGCTTCAAAAGCTCCTTCATCTTTTCCATATCATGGATAGCAAGACTTTCTGTGACCTCAAAACATATCTTATCAGGGGGTGCGCCTGTTTCGTCAAAAATTGTGTCTATCTTGTCAAGGAAATCAGGCTCAATTATCTGACCTACAGACAGATTGATGTTCATTCTCAAATCAAGCCCTGCGTCAGCCCACTTTTTGCACTGTCTGCCTGCGATCATTATTATGTTCTCGCCCAAGAGATTGATATAGCCAAGTCTTTCCGCCATAGGGATAAATTCGGCAGGGGAAACCTGACCGAACTCAGGTGGATTCCACCTCATAAGCGCTTCACAGCCCACAAGCTTCTTTTCGGAACTGCTGAATATAGGCTGATAGTACGCCGTGAAATGTGCAAAGCCGTTTGTGATATCCTTGTGCATGAGCCTTTCAAGTTCGATCTGCCTTGAAAGTATCCTGCCGATAGTTTCGTTATAATTTATAGTACAATTCTTGCCCTGCTTTTTCGCATATGAAATGGCAAGGTCGATCCTTTTAAGAACTGTGTTTACAGTATCGTCAAGCTTCGGGAACTTCGCAACGCCCATTGAACAAGTGCAATAACAAGTGCTGTTAGCAATCTGCCACTCTGTGTTGAACTTATCATGTATGATCTTGCATATCTCGTCGATCTCGGCCTGATCCTGATCTCTCAGAAGCACAACGAACTCATCGCTGCCAAATCTAAAAACGCTCAGCTTTTTATTCTTCTGGGAAAAATCCTCAAAGAATTTACCTATCTCTTTAAGAAGTCGGTCACCATTATTGTGACCATAGCTGTCATTTATGTTTTTGAAATTATCAAGGTCAATGAGCATAACAGTGCTGTTCTCATCGCTTTCAATAATGCCCTGTATACTCTTATCAAGACTTAATCTGTTAGGAAGACCTGTGAGATTATCGTAAAAGACCTGCTTTTCGATGACCCTCTCATAATTTATCTTTTCTGAGATATCATTAAGTGTGCAAAGTCTGATAGTTCTGCCGTCATGCCATTTTATGAGTTTTTCCGACACATTGAACCATTTGTTCATGATCTCGGAATAATAATCTCCTCCAAAAAGCATTCCTTCCTTATGAGCAGGAAGCTCACACCAAGTCTTGCTGAAAACGTCACTTTCCTTTTTGCCGACCAGTTTCCCCAAATACTGTTCAAAGCACTTGCTGGCAAAAACTATCTCACCACTGTCCTGTGCCACTGCAAGCACATAGGAATTCATATTATCCATAACGTCAGTAAGCGTGCGAGTAGTGCTTTCAGCATGTTCAGCCGCTCTCCTAGTATGGAGCATACCAGAAAGTATATATGTCAGACGTGAGGCTAGCTGTATCTCCTCAGGTGACCATACTCTCTCAGGATCAGAGGACAAAAGATTGAAATATGCAACATACTTATTGGTGTCCTTGACAGCACAAGTGAGTGAACAAGGATACACCACACCACGCAGGGATATTTCCTCCGCATCTCCATTCGGATGAGCCTTATCCGCAACGTGGATACCAGTTTGCATAAGTGCTTTTTTCATTGCATTGTATCTATTTCTATTAAATTCTTTATCAAAAGAAAATACAGTATATTTATGTGTATCAGCGATCAATTCATAACTCAAAGGTTCTGAGTTTTCATAGCCTGAAACTGTTACCGTAGCCGCATTGACATAAAGTGCAGAGCAAATACTTTCAAGAAAATTCTTGCACACATTATCAAATCTGTCATCGCTTTCAAGTATTTTCAAAAAGCTCTCGAACTTTTCGTTATAGGTCTTAGCTGGTATTTCCATACAAACAGCCCTCCTCTGCTTATATAAATACGTCTAGCATCATTATAACATATTTTCCGTAAAATCACAAGGGGAATTATAGAAATTTATTTATAATGCACAAAACAAATGACCAAATTTATATATTATTAAAAAACAAGCCCCGTAGTTAAGCTTAAAAAAGTTTAACTGACGGAGCAAATGTGACCGAACCGATAAGCCGAGTTTTGTCGAGTGCGATAATCTATCTGGACTGTACGTCGCCGCACAGCTCTAGCCACCTATAGCCCCAAGTCTGACGAGCAGCCATTGACTTGCAAGCTACCATTGGTGTTGCATCGGATAAGGTTTACATAGCAATGACGTCTCCGCCATTCTGGTGGGCTTTTACCCCACCTTTCCACCCTTACCAACAAAAGTTGGCGGTATATTTCTGTTGCACTGGCTCTAAGGTCACCCTCGGCTGACGTTATCAGCTATCCTGCTCTATGATGCTCGGACTTTCCTCATAAACCTAGAACGTTTACGCTATCGCATAGCTCGCTCACACTATGATTATATCACATGAATGACGAAATGTCAAATATGCCTTTAACACAAGCAGCCCACAGAGCTGTTGTCTGTGGGCTGCAAAACGCCAGAGCCGACATCGGCAATCTGATACTCTGCACTATTTCTTTGTTGTAACTGTCTTTACAGCAGACCATGCACCGTAATACTTTATGCCATTCACTGTGGTATAGGTTCTTACTCTTACATAGTATTTTTTATTTCCGCTAAGCTTTGAAACTGTTACTTTATCTGTCTTATTGCTTGTTATTACCGTTTTCTTTGCTCCGCTGAATGAAGAATTTGTAGCATACTGTATCTCATATCCTGTCGCATGACCCTTTGCGGCATAGTCGATATAGAAGCCCTTGCTCTTAGCTGTAAGCTTCTGTATCTCCTGCTTTGCAGGGTTTATCACGAAAGTCCTTGTTATAGTTCCTGCATATAAGCCCTTTCCAGTTATGACAACAGTTGCTTTTCCCACGTTCTTATTATTTCTGTATGAAACAACATAATCAATGCCCTTTCTAAGTGCTGTACTGCCAAGCTTGACAGTCACGGACGGCGTTTTAAACTTGCCGTCAAAAGAATAGGTCGCAATCGAAAGTGATACAGAGGCAGAAGAAATGCTCTTTGGAGAAAGTGCAGGGATATCAGCTGACTCGACAACTGCCCCACATACCATGCAGCTTCTGTGCTTTCTTCCTTTTACGCCCACAGCCGCAGCCTTGTCTGTTATCCAGTCGCCTGCAACGTGACCCTTGGCCTTTATTTCTGTCTGTGCCTTTATGACCTTTCCGCATACTGAACAGTGTGAACCCTCTGTTTTGCCAGCGGTGGTGCAAGTTGCCGCAACAGCTTTGTCTGTAACGATAGTATGACCCTTTGCCCCAACGTAACCTTCCTTGAAGCTGTCATGGCACTCCATACACTCAACAAGCGTGTAGCCGTCTGTTTCACAGCCTGCCGCTACAACTGTTCTCTTGTAAACGTGTCCCTTGGCCTTTATGACCTCTGTATATGTATCCCCACAGCGTGTGCAGGTAAACGTTTTTTCTCCGTCTGTTTCGCAGGCTGGCTTTACTGTCTGTGACGTATAGTCATGACCAAGCGGTGAAGTGAAATTATCCTTGTATATATCGCCGCAGTTTTCGCAAGTATGGAGCGTATATCCGCTCTTATCGCAAGAAGCCGAAACTATCTTATCGTTGTACTTATGACCTGTTGCATTGATCACCTTGCTGTAGCTGTCACCGCATACAGAACAAGTAAACTTTGTATAGCCGTCATTATCGCAGGTCGGCTTTACTACCTCTGAAATGCCATATGTATGACCCAAAGCTTCCAGCTTTTCAGTATACACATCTCCACAATCTGCACAAGTGAACGTCTTTACTCCGTCTGTATCGCAAGTTGCTTTCTTTGTCACTTCTGCTGAATAGTTATGACCTTTTGCCTTTATCACTTCTGTATACTTATCACCGCAATTTGCACAGGTATATGTGATAACTCCGTCGTCTGTACAGTTTGCTTTCTTTGTTATCTCAGAAGCATAAACGTGACCCTTTGCTTTGAGAACCTCGCTATAGCTGTCGCCGCAAGTATCGCAAGTGTAAACATTCACTCCGTCAGTTTCGCATGAAGCCTGTTTAACTGTTGTCTTTGTATATTTATGTCCTGTAGGTGCTATGAAATTATCCTTGTAACTGTCACCACAGTTTGCACAAGTATGAAGCGTATAACCTCCCTTATCGCAAGAAGCCTCTGTTACTACGTCATTATACTTATGACCCGTTGCTGGTATCTTTTCCGTATAGCTCTCATCACATCTTGTACAAATGTAGGTAAGTACTCCGTCCTCTGTACAACTTGCCTTTGTCGTAATCTTTGAATCATAATCATGTCCAAGTGCCTTTGTTACGTCAGAGCGAACTACTCTGCCGCAATCCTTGCACTTATGCTCTGTATAGCCGTCTGCTGTACAAGTTGGCTCGACTACTGTTACAATGTCATTGTGACCTGTTGCTGGGATTGCTTCTGTATATGTATCCCCACAGCGTGTGCAGGTAAATGTTTTTTCTCCGTCTGTTTCGCAGGCCACCTGCTTTGTTATCTGTGAGATGTAATCATGACCCAACGCAGTGGTATAATCATCTTTATAGCTGTCAGCGCAGACCTTGCATATATGTTCTGTGTATCCACGCTCTGTGCAGGTAGGTTTTACTACAGTGTCTTCATAATCATGCTCTGTCTTCGCAATATCTTCGATATAAATATCACCGCAGATATCGCATTTATAAGTCCTCTCACCCTTTTCCGAACAAGTCGGCTGTTTTGTTATCTCGGAATAATACTCATGTGTGTGCTTTACTGTCACTGTGAACTCTGCCGTAAAGTTATTGTAAGCTACAGTTACAGTTTTTTCGCCCTCTGTTTTGCTGTCAAAGCCCTGGAGAGTATAATCTGAAACAGCCGTCCTTGTGCCGTCATTGTAAACAGCCTTTACCACCATGCCCGTGCTGTCAAGTTCCTGTTTAAGGTCATAGTTCAGCTTGTCAGGCTTTGAAACTATCTCTATTCCTGTAACGTAGTGCGGTACTATAACATTAGGCTCATCAGCCGTGCCGCAGTAAACAACATTTGCGCCGTCTGTAGCAGTGATATAGTAGAGTATCTCCTCGTCTGTGACCTCATAAGCCGCAATAGTTGCCTTGTAAACTGAGCCTCTGGTATTTCTCATATCAACAGACTTCCAACTGTCGGCAGACTTATTTTTGTAGTAAAGCGTTGCTCCCGCAACCTTTACATTATCTGTAATATCAGCCGTTATAGCTATAGCCTTGTCAGGCGTTAAAGTTTTCACAGGAGTGTGTACAATAACAGGTGGCTCACCCTCTAATGGACAACAGCTTATAACGTTTGAAGCCTTTGACTCGTTAAGGTCAGTATCCACCACTGTGAAATAATAGTAATAATCTGTGCCTGCCCGAACATTTTCGTCAATGAACGAAAGCTCGTCCGCATTAAGAACAGACTTGTTCACTCTTGTGAAATTCTGCTTCTCAGGCTTTTTGTCAGCATCATATTTTGTTGCTCTGTAAATATTGTAGCCTGCAAGGGTATCATAATCGTCCTGCATCCAGCTAAGAAAGTTCTTGCCAAGCTGACCCTCGCCTGTGAGTGACATAGACTGTGCCGAGCTGTTTGTTATCTCAAACTTAAATCTGCCCCAATCGTTTCCTGTTACAAGCCACTTATCATCAGCCGCCGCAGCTCCCTTTACACGGATATACATTGTGCCAAGGTCGATATAAGGGTCTATCTTGAACTCGCCCACCCATTCACGGGCGTTCGCCCAATCACCAGATACTGCGAAATCAGTATAAGGCTCGCTTCCGCCGTATGTCACCATAGGCTGGATATCCGACGCCATATCACGGTTGAACTTAACGTGCATTTTAACTGTCTGAGCGCCGCTGACCTTATCTATCCTGTTGCCGTCCTTATCAGTGAGGTAGGCTTCTGTGACGAACGGGTAGATATCCGACATATCATCATCAAGTGTAAGATAAGGCTCTTGGATAAGGTCATTTCTTGAAACGTCCCAATCGGCGTCATAGCACTGCACCTTCACAAGGTCAGGATTTGTTGTTCCCCAATAGTTGCCGGAGATGTCATAGGTGGTACGTCCGTTATAGTCTTTTGAAGCATCAAATGAACCGATTGCTCTTATATTATCATAATTATTAAGATAAAACGAATTAAGAATGGCATTATTTGCGAACAGTGGATTATACTTATCTGATGCCCCAACTATTATTGACGGTTCATCATCTTTCTTACCGTGATAATTAAGTGCTACATTTTTTTCAAAACGATCATAAGGATATACTCTTTGGTTGTCATAATTGTCAAAAAGAGTAGTTGTAATATCATAAGCACATATACCGTAACTGTTTCGAGATTTCATACTCATATTAGAGAAATGAGAGTTCGCAATACTTTTGGCAAAAAGCACTCCATATCTAAATGAATAGCTATATGTAAAATTACAATGATCTATTATAGTAACATTAAAAGGCTTACCTGCACTCAAAGAATACGGATCACTAGCATAATAAGTCGCATTATATATATTAACATATTTTAATGACGCATATTTCTTATCATAATCATCATCAACCAGCCCACTATCTTTGAAATCAATATAAGAACCCGTTCCGGTAATTGTCACTGCCTTATCTTCAAAACCTTTGCCTGGATACATCTCAATAAGCTGTTCTTCTGTACCCTCAGCAATAAATCTGCCCTCTACCTGCAAATAAACGTTGGCATTTGCACCATACTTATTATTAGGGTCAGCAGACCAGAACTGTATTCTTGTGCCAGGCTCAACTGTTACTGTTACGCCCTCAGGGATAAGCACATTGTTTTCAAGTATCCAAAGCTTATCGTTTGTAAGGGTCATATCTTCATTGATTATTCCGCTGAGTGCAACACCATTTTGAACAGTTAAAGTATAGCTTGCAGATGAGCTATACAAATTGTCGTCCCTTTCATCAAGTCCATTCTTGGCGGTAATGGAGATATTGAAAGTTATCTGAATATCATTAGGTGTACCCTCTTTTATCTTAAAGCGAATAGGGTTTGATATGCCTGTGAGTTTCTCGTCTGTGTATGTAAAGCCATTATTTACAGAAGCGAAAGTACCTACATCAGACAACTTGATTTCATCATTTATGAACTCAACGTATTTGTTTGGTATACCAGCAACAGAGTCTGCGTCAACTTTTACAGTAATGTCAGTTGCCGCACCCCACCTGTTCCATACCGCTACACCCATGTCAATAGTTTCACCGGGCTGTGCAATGCCGTCGCCATTATTTGCAGATGAAACATCTTGATAATCAAGAGTGTAGACTTCATCAAGTGTCAGATTAGGATGTGCTTGTCTTGTTAAGCTATCACGGATATTAAGTTCAGGATAACTACGAAATCCATATGCCCTGCTTGTAGTGGCACTGCAAAGCTGACCCATTATATATCTTGAGCTATACTTTGATTTATCTGTATACTTGCTTCTGAGTATCGCCGCTGCCGCCGCAACATTTGGTGTTGCCATTGACGTACCGCTCCAACAAGCATATCTGTTTCCTGGCAATGTGCTATAAATATTAACACCTGGCGCTGCCATTTCGTATTCACAACCCGAACCCTCTTTAAAATCCCAGTTTGAGAAATAGGCAAGGCTCTTATTATTGTCAGTTGCCATTACGCCAATAACATACTTATATCCTGCTGGGTATATATCCTCTGTCAACAAATATCCAGCTCCAAATGCGTCATTGGTCGGCAAGCCGTCATTACCAGCCGCCGCAACGAGAACACAGCTTGGGAAAGCGTCCTGCAATGCGCTTTCAACGAGATATGACCTGCCTCTTCCACCGAAGGACATATTGATAACATCTGCGCCATTGTCAGCGGCATACTTTATCGCCTTGGCGATATCTGTGCTTGCAAAGCTTCCGTTCGCCTGACCTGCCCTTACGCACATTATCTTTGCACCATATGCAACGCCGACTCCGCCGCCATTGCCAGGGGTCATTGCGATTATGCCTGCAACGTGTGTGCCGTGACCATGCTCGTCCATAGGGTCGCTGTCGCCTTCAACAAAGTCTACGCCATGAACATCATCAACATAGCCATTGCCGTCATCATCAATGCCGTTGCCGGGTATTTCGCCCTCATTCACCCAAATGTTGTCTGCAAGGTCTTTATGGGTATAGTCAACGCCCGTGTCGATAACAGCCACAACAGTACCTTTGCCGGGGGCTTCCTTTTTAGCAGGATCAAAACAATCTTTCCATACGCCTGTTACGTCCATGCAAGGAAAATGAGTTTCAGCGTTTATTTCCTCATCGGTTGCCGCCACAGTTGTTGTGTCTGTCTTTTCCCACACAAAGTCAGGCTCAGCCGACAGAATGTTTTCATTGTCCGACAGCTTGTCCACAGTTGCCCAAACGTCCTCCGAGGTGGTCGCTTCATAGAACGTCTTATAAGGGGTCATGCCGTCCTTTTCGGCAGTGTTTTCTGCCTTTGTTTCAAGAATAAACTCAACGTCTTTCAGATCATACTCGGCGCAGATATCGCTGTCATCATCAAGATAAGCCGATTCTTCACCCTCTGCATGATAAGAAAGCACCGAGAACAGCACTTTGCCAGGAGTTATCTCCGTGCTGTCACGATATTCCTGTTCAGCCTCCATATCCGAGATAGGGTCATAAGCGTGCTGAGTTTTGTCAGCCTTGTCTGCACTGCTTTCTGGCTGCTGTGCCTTGTTTTCTGACTGCTCAGTACCGCTATAGCTCTCTGCATCAGCCGTTTTGCCGCTTTCTTCAGCCGAAGCTTTCACCACAGCATTTTCGTCATACAACACACCACTCAATGCAGTGGATTGAAAACTCAATCCCAAACACAGAAGCAATGCTACTATCTTCTTACTGTTCATAATTTTTCCTCCCTAGCCTTATTTTATTTTGTATTTTAACTGTAACTAATTATCGTTGTATTCATTATAGCACATTAAAAATCAAATTTGTTAAGCTGTCAGCTTAGTTAAACGTTTTCGAAAAATATTTTTTTATTTTAACAATTATTTTGTCCATGATATTTCTCTATGCACTGTTTACAATTTACAAAAAATGTGATAGAATTAAAATAACCAAATCAAGGGAGCGTAAAAAATGAGAACTTGTCCTCACTGTGGCAGCGAGCTTCACGATGATTCTACTTTCTGCTTTGCCTGTATGTCCATCGTCAACGAGCGTAAAGAAATACTTATAAAGGTAAACACGTCACGCAAAAGAACCATACCAATGGTTTGTGTTGCAGTCGCTATCATAGCCGCATCGTCAGTGTTTGCCGTTGTCAGCAAGAAAAACAATGCCGTAGAAACTAAAACACCTGAGCCTGCAAAAGCTGTGACAACTTCTGCCACTGTAACGACCATACCGCAGACAACGACTGCCGCCACAACAACTGTACCTACTACCACCACCGCACCTGCACCAACGGCAGATGAGATAGACATAATTTCAGGCGGTATTAGGCAGGCTTCCACAGGCACAGCAGGAACTACTACCACTACAACAACCCTGCCTGAAGAAACTCAGCCTGAAGAAAATAATGGTGAAAATCAGCCTGATGAAAATAACGTTCAGCAGGAGGATAACACAGCTCCAGCCGAGCCCGAGCCGTCATATTATTCCGAGGACGGAGCAAATGAGCTAAGCAGAATATTTGCAGACAAAATAAATAAAAAACGTGAAGGCAGAGGCTATGCACCTCTGAGGGTCTGCGGACAGCTTGACAGCCTGTTAGCATTAAGCCTCGAAACAATGACTAATGTACAAAGCGAGGGCGAGATCGATACTTGGAATGAAATAACATTAGATAAGCTAAAAAGCAACCTCAGCGACGTTGGACTTCCCTCAGACAGTGAATTTATAAGGGTAAGCTATGTAATGAACTGCTGTAAAAGCTATGATGAAGTATTTGAGTATGCCAAAAAAGTAAATTTTTCAAACGAGCTTTTCACTGATGATGAAGGCGACCTTACAGTTTATTCCCAAAGGCTGGATTACAAATATCTCGGCTGCGCAATATATGATATGTGTCGTAGCCAGCTAAAACCTAACGGTGATTATTCATCCTCTTCCGAATACGTCTGCGAAATTTGGCTGATGAAATAAGCAAAATTAAAGTTTACAAATCATCTTATAATTAGCCTTGATATATTGTTTACAATTCACAAAAATTATGCTAAAATAAATGTATGCTTTTAAGCTCTTAGCTTTATCAGTAAATAATATAACAAGGAAAAAACATCTATGAAGTTCAATATCAAAAAGGTCGCAGCCGCATTTTTAAGTGTGGCAATGCTCACCACAGGCTCGGCTCAGCTTTCTGTTTTTGCACAGCAGACGCTTAAATACGAAGCCGAAAACGGCACTTTGGGCGGTTCTGCCTATATCCAAACAGACAGCTCCGCATCAGGCTCTAGGTCAGTTAGTTTTTCAGACTCAAGCTGCACATGGTCACAGACTGTTACAGTCAGCGAAAGCGGATACTACAAAATAAAGCTTTACAGCCGCGGGGAAGGCTCGAATAAGATAAACAACCTTTCTGTAAACGGCTCAAATGCAGGCACTTTCAGCAGTGCAAACGGCTCTGCCTATAAAGAGTCCACAGTGAATGGTATTTATCTCAAAAAGGGTCAGAACACTGTCAAAATAACAATGTCGTGGGGATATTTTACTCTCGACTACATAACCATTGAAAAAATGAGCTCTTCAAATGCCTACACTGCCGCTGAAAATCTCGTTGACCCATACGCTTCACAAAGCACACAGCGCCTTTACAGCTATATGAAAGACGTTTACGGCAAAAAGGTCATAACAGGACAGTATTGCGACGGTGGTCTTAACGGCACTGAGTTCAAAGCTATAAAGTCCGCCACTGGTCAGACCCCTGCTATGTTGGGTCTTGACTTTATGCGCTATACTCCATGCCGTGTCCAGAATGGTGACACCTCCGACGCTGTCGAAAAGGCTATCGAGTTCTCACGGGCAGGTGGAATAGTAACATTCTGCTGGCATTGGAACGTCCCTGACAAATATCTTCTCTCAGGTACAGACGGCGGAAATCCACGTTGGTGGGGTGGTTTTTACACCAAAAACGTTGACCGCTCAAAGTTCTCGCTTACCAAAATAATGAACGGCTCAGACCCTAAGGGCTACAACACTCTTATGAGTGACGTTGACGAGATCGCCAAACAACTCAAACGTCTTTCTGACGCAGACGTTCCGGTACTGTTCAGACCGCTCCACGAGGCAAGCGGCGGTTGGTTCTGGTGGGGTGCAGACGGCTCGGAAACCTACAAAAAGCTTTGGCAGGCAATATATGACAAGCTCACGAATGAATACAAGCTTGACAATATCATATGGGTATGGAATGGTCAGGCGGCAAATTGGTATCCTGGCGACGAATATGTTGACATAATCGGAGAGGATATCTACCCCGGCACAAGAGATTATTCAGCCCAAAGCTCAAAATATCTTGAAGCCACAGACTATTCACCAAACGGAAAAATAGTTGCCCTTACAGAAAACGGCTGTCTTTTCGACCTTGACAAAGCCTTTGATGCAAACACCGCATGGTCATATTTTGGCACATGGAGCGGTGAGTTTTGCATATCAAGCTCTGAGAAATATACCGAGAAAAATATGTGGCAAAAGGTCTATAACAGCGACTATGCCGTGACTCTTTCAAGTCTGCCAGACCTGAAAAGCTATCCTATCAGCAGTGACAATACACAGATAACTCTTGACTCCACGTCAAAAGAAGTCACATACGACGACAGCATTACCCTAAAAGCCAGCGTGACCTCAGACACTCCTCAGACAGTAACATGGAAAAGCTCCAACACAGCCGTTGCCACAGTAAAAGACGGTGTTGTGACCGCCACGGGCAAAGGCACAGCAAAGATAACAGCCTCCCTGCCTAACGGAAGGTCTGCCGTATGCACTGTAAAGGTCACCACAAAAAAGCTTCCAACATCAGGCTGTTCCTATGCAAGCACTGCACAGTACACAGGCAGTGCAATTATTCCGACAGTCACTGTTAAGGACGGAAGCAAAGTTCTCCGTCAGAACATCGACTATCGTGTGATAGTCACGAACAATGTTAAAATCGGTCACGCTAACATCACTATCTCAGGCATGGGCAACTACTACGGCAGTTATTCCGCAGGCTTTGACATTATCCCTGCAAAGCAGACCATACAAAAGCTTGAAACAAGATACAAAGGCTTCTTTGTGGATTGGGCGCAGAAAGGCTCTGCCACAGGCTATGACATTCAGTATTCCACCAGTGCAAACATGAGCGGTACGGCTTCCAAACACCTCACTGCCAACAAGCCAGATAACCTGACAATAAGTGGTCTGACAGCCGACAAGACATACTACGTCCGTGTGCGTTCCTACACAAACGTTGGAAGCAAGACTTATTATGGTCCATGGTCTGACATAAAAAACATAAAGACCGCAAAATATGATATCACAAAAGCTTCCGTTTCTGGCATTTCCACCAAGGCATACACAGGCAAGGCTATAACACAGAACATTACTGTGAAATACAACGGCACTGCCCTGAAAAACGGAACTGATTACACAACTTCCTACTCAAACAACAAAAAAATCGGCAAGGCAATTGTCAAGATAACAGGCAAAGGCAAATATGGTGGCATTATCACAAAGAACTTTACCATAAACCCTGCCAAGCAGGAGATACAGAAGCTTACGTCTAAATCCAAAGCATTTTTCGTGGATTGGGCGCAGAAAGGCTCTGCAACGGGCTATGAGATACAGTATGCAACTAACTCCAAGTTTACAAACGCAAAGAAAGTCACCATAACAAACAACAAGACCGACAAGACCACAATTTCCAAACTTAGCGGCAACAAGAAATATTACGTTCGTGTTCGTTCGTACACGACAGTGAACGGCACAAAATATTACGGTGCATGGTCGGTTTCAAAGAGCGTGACTACCAAAAAATAAACACAAAAGCACTCCTAGCGAAATTTGAAATGCTCCCCTTTTGTTAGACAATGTGGTATAATAGAAATATACCAATAAAAGATCTAACAAAAGGGGCATTTTTATGCCAAAAGGAAAGCCGAACAAAAGATACACACCGGAATTCAAAATCAAAGTAGTGGAAACAATGCACAGAGAAAAGCTAATAAAATATGTTTGTCTGACGTTTCGTACTTCACTGCCTGCGATATTAAGGAAGACTGATGATAAGGCAGATAAAATAGCAGAAAAACAAAGCCCCCTGAGCCACAATGCTCAGAAGGCTTTGTTTTATATTTGGCCGAAACAGCTATCAAGAACATTTTCAGACAAATTCAAACAAGTGCCTGAAATTCAATGATTGTCTCTTTCGGATCGTCAGTAACAGTTACATCTATTTTAAATTGCTGTATCATTATTCCTTTCAATTTTATGTCGTTAAACTTGACGTATTCCAAAAACATTTTTATGAATAAATCCCTATCAGCGGTATAATCCTTAAAATACGCACATAGATATTTTCCCGCAGGGAGCACACAGAAATGTCTTGAATTCTTCATTTCTTCACTGCACATTATCATGGTGTGCCAATTATCCATATTTTCCATCTCGGAAATATCATCAAAATCCATATAAAAGCCTATTCGGTCTGAAGCCAAGATCGGCGCAGTTTCGTGAAGATGACTTTCAAGGTGCATAAATTCAAGTGCAACGGATTCACCACTTTTATCAGATTTATTGAGCTGTGATATGATAAATCGCTCTGGAAAATCCTCAAAAGAAAACTTCTCCAGCTCGATATTATTGTCGATAACCTTATCAACGAAATCTATTTTTTCTTTGATAGTCTCCGCCAGCCTTTGTTTGCTACGTATCTCCTCTTCAAGAAGCTTATAGTGTTCTTTCAGCATATCCACAGATTTTTTCATATTTCTCTCCGTGAAATATCCTTTTATCTCATTCAGCGAAAAATTTAGGCTGCGCAGTTCAAGTATCGTGCCAAGCTTCTCATATTGCTGTGGATCATAGTATCTGTACCCTGTATCAGGGTCAACATAATCAGCCTTGAAGATCCCAATACTATCGTAATACCGCAGTGTTTTTGAAGAAACACCTCGCTTTTGACCCATTTCTTTTATGGAAAGATATTTCTTTTTTTGTTCCTGGTTCATAATGAATACCCCTTTTCGTCAGCAAACTGCTATTCAAGCGCCATTTTGCCCTCTTCATCAGTTCTGATCTTAATTACATTTTCGACCTCATATACAAAGATCTTTCCGTCTCCGATATTGCCGCTGTACAGCACACGCTTTACCGTGTCTACCAAAAGTCCAAGTGGAACTGTACTGATAACGATCTCGACCTTTATCTTCGGGAGCAGATGTGACTTTGCTTCCAAGCCACGATAATAATCGGTGCTGCCCTTTTGTATTCCGCAGCCATTGACATTTGTTACGGTCATACCGGTTATATCTATCTCGTCAAGTGCGTCTTTCAGCGACTCAAATTTCGAGCTGTTCATAAGTATAACTACCTTGCGTATCTTTCCGTCAGCTTTATACGCTGAACGATCTATAGGCTTTGAGAGATCTATCTGTGTAACACTCTTGGCATTTCCGTCCGACAGATCTGAAATAAGATCATCTGTCACATTGCTCTGCCAACCATGCTCTGAGCGGTCAAGACCCATTATCTCAGCCTTTTCAGAAACTCTGATACCTACCGTATGCTTAAGTATAACGAAAAGTAGCGTCATTGCAGCTAATCCGTATACCGCAACAGACAAAACGCCAATTAGCTGCACGCCAAGAAAGTTAAATCTACCTGTATAGATAACGCCCTTTTCTACTGAAAATACTCCTGTCATTATTGTGCCAAAAGCTCCGCAAAGGCCATGAACTGATATTGCGCCAACAGGGTCGTCCACCTTGCAGATATGGTCAATAAACTCAATGCCATAGATCATAACAAAAGCTGCACCTACGCCCACGAGAAGCGCTGCATAGTGCGGAAGCTGATCTGCTCCGGCTGTGACGGCAACAAGACCTGCCACAATGCCGTTTAAGGTCATCGTTATGTCTGATTTTCCGTATCTTACCCATGTAATTATCATTGCAGATACGGCACATGCTGATGAAGAAAGTATAGTGTTCATAAACACACTGCCGATAGCTACAAGGTCAAATCCGCTTTCGGAAGTCACTACCGAGCCGCCGTTAAAGCCAAACCAGCTTACCCACAGGATAAACGCTCCAAGAGCCGCCAAAGGTATGTTCTGACCCAGTATAGCCCTTGACTTTTTCTTTTTGTCATATTTGCCGATTCGTGCGCCTAGCACGGCTGCGCCTGCAAAAGCAGCAGAACCTCCCAAGAGATGTACGGCAGTTCCGCCCGCAAAATCATGGAAACCAAGCTGAGCAAGCCAGCCATTGGCGTTCCATATCCAACAGCCGCTTATAGGATAAACAACTGCACTCATAACTGCGGAATAAATAAGATATGACTTGAATGCAGTTCTTTCGGCCATAGCACCTGAAACTATAGTAGCAGACGTTGCACAGAAAACTAACTGCCACGCCATAAATACAGGCTGCGGAATAGTTTGTGAAGCAGCCGAACAATCGCCATTAGAGAAAAGATCTATCACGCCCACAACGCCTGTTGTTGCACCAAACATTATGCCAAATCCCAAGATCCAATAAAAGATCGAGCCGACCGCAAAATCCATAATGTTTTTCATGATAACATTACAGGAATTTTTCTTTCTTGTAAAGCCTGTTTCAAGCATTGCAAATCCCGTCTGCATAAAAAACACAAGCACGGTGCATATGGCAATCCAGATCGTATCCGCTGACATAATCATAAGATCAATCCTTTCAGATAACATCACTGCGGCATAGTATTATAAATGCCGCAGCGTGTATTATTTTAATTGTTCAGATCATTTGTTTACCTGAAAATCAGTATAAGAGAAGTTCCAGAATGACTGAGGACTTGGAGTAAATGTAAACTTATCGCTGACAGCGTAAACCGACTCGGGCACATAAAGTGGGATATAAGCACAATCATCAGCAGCTATCTTTGAAGCTTCAATAAAGTATTCTACTCTCTTACTATCGTCAGTTGTTTCGTAAGATTTATCAATAAGTGCGTCAAAGTCTGCATTCTTCCACATTGCCTGATTTGCACATCCCGGTACTGTATTTGAGCTGTGGAACATTGTTTTCAGATTGCCCACAGGGTCGAGATAGTCAGATACCCAGCTAGAGCCAAACGCCTGATATGGTCTGTTGCCGTTTTCATCTTCATTAAAGCCGTACAAATAGCTGAACATATCTGCTGAAAGTATCTCCTTGATATTCATTTTGATACCGATCTCACCAACCATAGATTGAATAAGCTCAGCTTCCGGAACATTGGCAGATAAAGTGTAAAAATCGAACTCAAATCCGTCAGGATACTTTGACTTAGCAAGATACTCCTTTGCCTTATCATAATCCTGAACTGTGTAATCCTCCATTTCTCCCACTGCAGTGTGCCACTTGTCAGGATCCATATAATACATATTATCGGATAAACAAGTAACATCAAGCTTTGCCGAATACTCTCCGCCAATGGATTGCTGAACAAGGGAAGAGTCTATACAGTAAGCAAGCGCCTTTCTTGCGTTAACATCATCAAACGGCGCAACCTGTGTGTTTAAGGCGACAAAAACCGTAGAAGTCTCAAAATCGTGAATGATATTATAATTGCTCAGCGACTCATAAGTCGGAAGAACATCATTTGTAATTCCAGGTGCAAAATCGATAGTTCCTGACTTTACTGCCAATGCGATAGTGCTGGCGTCTTTCATAACATAGAAGTTGATCTTGTCGATAGCAAGATTATCTGCACCGCCCCACCAATATTCATTCTTTTCAAGAACTATCTGTGAGTCAGCAGCCCATGATACAAACTTATATGGACCTGTACCCACTACTGAGCCTTCATTTGTTCCATAAGCGTCACCTTCAGCTTCCACAACAGACTTCTTCAAGATCTGACATGGCGTTGTTGCAGGAACATACTTCCATGTGCTGTCAGGCTGAGTAAGGTGAACAGTGAGCGTTCTTGTTTTCTCATCTACCTCAAAGCTGTCGACGTGCTCAAAAAGATAGCTCATTCCATAAGCGTCCTCACGCACACGATTTAGAGAATACAACACATCGTCCATTGTAAGATCGGAGCCATCGGAGAACTTTACACCCTCACGGATCTTATAAGTATATGTAAGATCGTCCACCTGTTCCCAGCTTTCTGCAAGTGCAGGTACAACATCTGTGCCGTCCTGATTAAAATCAAGGAGCGTATCGTAGCAATCATACTCTGTGTATTCATTTACAACAAGGTTTGCGTCAGCAGGATCAAAGGATACAGGCTGATTTGTTGACGCAACATTCAAAACAACAAGTCCGTCTTCATTTGCAACACCTGTTCCGCCTCCTGAAGTATTGCTACAGCCTGTGATACCTACAGCGAGAAACAACGCCAACGAACCTGCTAAAAGTTTCCTGTAGTTTTTCATGATAAATTCTCCTTTTCATATAAACTTCTATATCAATCCTCTTCATCAGAGTTATGACCTTTTGGATAATGGCAGGCAACAAAGTGTCCGTTGCCCATATCCTTGAGTTTTGGTGTTCTGTGGTCGCACAAACCATGCTTGTAACGGCTGCACCTTGAAGCAAACCGACAACCCTCAGGCACGTCTATGGCAGTAGGGATGTCACCTTTAAGGATTATCTGCTCCTTTTGCTGAAGCGGATGTTCCTTTGGCTTTGCCGAAATAAGCGCCTGCGTATATGGGTGCATAACGTTTGAATACACCTCATCTATAGGACCCATTTCAACGATAACGCCAAGATACACAACAGCCACTCTGTCGCAAAGATGACGGACAACATTCAAGTCATGTGAAATAAAAAGCATAGTCTGACCAAGATTTTCTTTAAGGTCTATCATCAGATTAAGTATCTGAGCTTGAACAGAAACATCAAGTGCCGAAACAGGCTCGTCAGCCAACACAAACTTTGGCTCTGACATCAGCGCCCTTGCAATGGCAAGACGCTGAAGCTGACCTCCAGAGAGTTCCTTTGGCAGTCTTGAAAGCACATCATCAGAAAGCTTGATATACTTTAAAAGCCCCTTCATCCTATTCTGATACTGTTCATCGGTCATGCCCAGAAACTTTCCATATTCCGCAAACGTCTTTCCAAGCCGCTTCTTTGGGTTGAAAGATGCAAGCGGATTTTGAAAGACCATTTGCATATCCTTTCTCAGGGGCTTCATTTTCTTCTGCGAATATCCGAAAATATCCTGTCCGTCGAAAATTATCTCACCAGAATCGCTGCTCTGCAGATTAAGAACGCATTTGCCTATCGTTGATTTTCCTGATCCGCTCTCTCCGATAATGCCAAATATCTCGCCTTTTCTTATTTCAAAGCTGACATCATCGCAGGCATGGAGGTAGCTTACACCGACCTTTTTGATCGCAGGATTTCCGATCTTGAACCATTTCTTCAAGTGTCTTACCTCAAGAATATTTTCAGCCATTCTTTTCACCTCCGTCCGACAGGAAGCACGATGCTTCGTGACCTGCCCTGATAGTTTTCAGCGTTGGAAATTCTTTGCGGCATTTATCCATACATTTATCACATCTCTCCGCAAACGGACAATGAGTGAACTTGTTATACAAAAGCGGCGGCGCTCCAGGGATAGTTGCCATATACTTTCCTGTATCAGCCTCTTTAGGATTGCTGTTCAGAAGCGCCCTTGTGTATGGGTGAGCCGCATTATCAAAAATATCAAGCACAGAACCCGTTTCGCATATCCTTCCAGCATACATTACTGAAACGCTGTCACATATTTCAGCCACAACTCCAAGGTTATGAGTGATAAATATTACCGAGGTGTTATTTTCTGCCGCAAGTTCCTTGATAAGTTTGAGTATCTGTGCCTGTATCGTAACATCAAGAGCTGTTGTCGGCTCATCCGCTATAAGAAGTCTAGGTTTACAGGAGAGCGCCATTGCTATCATTACTCTTTGGAGCATTCCTCCACTCATTTCAAATGGATACTGTTCATACCGCTGTTCAGCAGGAAGTATTCCTACTTTTTCAAACAAAGTAAGCACATATTCCTTTGCCTCTGCCTTTTTCATTTTCAACTTTTTGCGCACAAGCTCAGCGATCTGCTCGCCTGCTTTCATTATTGGGTCAAGAGATGTCATAGGGTCCTGAAATATCATTGCAATATCTTTTCCCTGAATAGTCTGCATCTGCTTCTCCGACAGCGAAAGCACATCAACTTCTTTGCCCTCGCCGTTCTTGAAAAGGATCTGTCCCGAATATCTCGTATGCTTTTCATCATGGAGCCGCATAATAGATTTAGTGGAAACGCTCTTTCCGCAGCCGCTTTCACCCACAACGCCATGGATCTCGCCCTCCTTTACGCTAAGGTCTACTCCCTGAACAGCGTAAACTATACCTCTGACCGTCATAAAATCTACAGACAGATCTTTTATTTCAATTACATTATGCTCGTTCATAAGAACACCTACTTACTTTTTATATTGCTGCCTTTTGACGGCGCTGGATATGGATAAGTCTCTTTTCATACTGTTTGAATGTCGGAAGCTTTCTCTGTGACGGATCGATATACTCTTGAATACAGTCGCTGAAAATATTAACCGCTACGGTCACAAGCATTATAATTATTGCAGGGGCAGCAAGAAGCACATAATTGTTATAGAAATTCTGCATACCATTTTCAAGAAGAGTTCCCCAATCTGCGTCAGGTGGCTGAATACCAAGACCTAAATAGCTGAGCGTTGCCATCGCTACTATAGCCGCACCGATATCCATTGTGAACTGAGCGATCATTGTGGTGATAACATTTGGAAGAATGTGAAAAAAGATTATCTTCATATCCGAATATCCCATTGACTTGCAGGCTTCAACATAAACCGCTTTCTTTTCCGTTATGATAAGCGAACGCGCCATTTTTGCTGTCAGCGGTATAAATGCGATACCAATGGACATAACGCCTGTGAAATTTCCTCTGCCGAAAATTGCGATAAGTATGAATGAAAGAAGCAAAGACGGGATTGAACAGACAACATCCCAGATTCTCATTATAACTGCGTCGATCTTTCCTCCGTAATATCCGCATATAAGACCGATAGGTACGCCGATGACCACCTCAAAGGCAACTATGAGGAAAGCATTGAGCATAGAGCTTTTTGCACCCATTATAAGCCTTGATAAAAGGTCACGTCCAAGCTTGTCCGTGCCTAAAATATGTCCTTTTGAGAAAGCAGGAAGAAAACAGGATCGTGGATCAACTTCATTTGGATCATAAGGAACAATGACATTTGCACCAATAGCAGCAGCTATTGCTATAAGTATCACTATGCCTGAAATAACCGTTTTTGGAGTAAAAAACTTTCCCACCTTTGAACGTTTAGCCATTATCCATTCCTCCCTACTTCATCTCAACACGAGGGTCAACCACTGCATAGAGAATATCTACAACAAAACTCATTATAAGATATGAAACAAGCATTACAAGCACAAGCACCTGTACTATCGGATAGTTGTTTTGCTGGATACCTGTTACCAGCATACCACCGATACCAGGAAGCGAAAATATCTGTTCAATAAGAACAGTTGAACCTATAGCTCCCGCAAACATATATCCTGCTACTGTAAGGACAGGTATCACAGCGTTATGAAAAGCATGTTTGAATGTTTTATTGAACTTGCCGAGACCCTTTGCCTTTGCGGTTATCATATATGGTGCTTGAAGTTGGGATATCATGCTGCTTCGTGTAACTCTTCCCAGTGTTGCAACAAGTCCAACCGCCATTATGATACCCGGAACAGATATTCTTGATATAAACTCTGCTGTATTAGAATATGTTCCTATGAAACTGTATCCAGGTACATATTTTGAAAGAAACAGAATAGCAAGAATGCTTAGCACAAACGTCGGTATACTCGAGACCACCAGCATAAGAGTCGACAACGCTGAATCTATCCATGTTCCTCGCTTCATCGCCGCCAGAACACCTATCAGAATAGCTATCACTGTTCCTAATATCGTTGAGAAAAGCACAAGACCTATTGTTATCGGTATCCTGTCTATTATCTGGTTGAGTATCGGCTGCTTTTGAACGTAATCAATTCCAAGATCACCATGTGCAATGCCTTTGAGCCAAATAATATACTGCTTCAGCAGCGGCTCATCAAGGTCGAACTGCTCTGTATACTGTTGCTGAAGTTCAGGTGTTGACTGCTTGTTACCTATGATAACAGTCAGCGGAGATGTTGGATTAAGTCTTAACGAAAAAAACACCAACAACGAAACCAGAAAAGTTATAACAACTATCTGTATCAATTTTTTCAGAATGTATTTTACATAAGCCATAATAACACCCTTTTCTATAAAATGAATTTTTGGATTTTAAATCCTTCAAATTTATCTTGATTATATTATATACTTTACAGCTACTGTAATGTCAATATGCTAGCTGCAATTTTGTTTAAAATAGCAAAATTCGCTGTGATACAAGCATATTATCGTTGATTTTGTATATTATTTCATCTTAAAAATATGGTATTCGTGGCAAGCAATACATACGCAAAAGAATGCGACCATTTCTAAAATGCAATTTTGTTAATATGATATTGCAAATAGCAATAATAAGAAAGGACGTCTGATTTATCAAACGTCCTTGTATGACCCTATTTTCATCATCGATATTCTTTCAGGCATCTTTGCCCAAAAGAATATATGACAGCTTTTATCAGTTGTTTTCAACGCTGCTTACAGCTTCCGTAACATTGTGATACCATTTGCGTGATCTCAGTCGTCTTTGACCGAGAGGAAGCTTAAACAGCTCTATAGCTATGTGAGCAGCATAAACATACCAAATATCGACCTTAAAGATAAGCCCGAGAATTAGCGTAAGCGGCATTCCTATCATCCATATGCTGCCTGCGTCCATGAGCGTAAGATACCTTACATCTCCGCCGCTTCTAAAAATGCCCTCTACCTTAATACAGTTCACCGCATTAGGTATGCAGTATATAGCAAGTACGCACATACAGTTTCTCACACATTCGCCCTCAAGGGTACCCTTTATTCCATAAATATGCTGAACAGGCAACATAAGAGCAACAATGATACTGCATGATACAAGACCAGCTATGATAGAAATCCTATTGAATCGATCAGCATAGCGATAAACTTTTGGCATATCGGCAGAACCCATCTCAATGCCCAGCATAATAGTACATGCCCCCGCAAAGCCCATTATTGCAAGCTTCGCAAACATCTCCATGGTGTTCAGTATACTCATTCCTGCATATACTTCCGTGCCTCTTGTTCCATATACCATATAGTAAAACGAAAGACCCAGAGACCAAAGCATATCATTCGCACACAACGGAAGCGAAGTTTTAAGATACTCCTTGTATAATCCAACATTTAATGTTTTCAATGCCTTAAAAAGGTTTTTCCTTATCGGATTATCTGAAAGAAAGAAATATAGCAAAAGTCCTATCAACTCAACAATTCTTGCAGCAAGCGTTCCAAGCGCAGCTCCTGTCACTCCAAGCTTCGGCGAACCAAGCTTTCCAAAGATAAACATATAGTTAAAAAACATATTGAACATCATACTTCCTATGCCCTGTATCATCGGTATCTTGACATTGCCTATATTTCTAAAACAAAAGCTCACAGCATAGCATATGGCGTCAAGCAAATATGATACCGCCACGATACGCATATATGGCTTTGCCTTCTCTATAACAAGAGGATCTCTGTTAAAAAGCCTTATTATGATATCAGGAAATATCATTGCCGCCAAACACATCACAAGACCAACAGTAAACGTGACCGTTACGGCTGTCCAAATTATGCGCTGAAAATCTTTGATATTTTTTTGACCCCAATAACGTGTCAGATATATTCCTGCGCCAGTATTACAGCCATATAGGAAAGTAAAATAAACGCTGAAAAAATTTGTAGATACTCCTACCGCCGCAATAGCTGTGCTACCTAAGGTGCTGACCATCCACTGATCTATGAAAGTGAGACATTGGCTGAATATTGAAGAAACAAGCAGCGGCATTATGATACTGAGAAATTTCCTGTTAAACTCCTTCTTCTCAGCTTTAAGGTCAACGCTTTCCGACAGCATATGAATCACCCCTCTCATCATTTACAAAGCCGTTACAGTTCCCTTTCAGATGCTATGTTGTATGCCGCAACTGCATATAGCTTGCCCGCACATTCCGCAAGATTATTGAGCGAAGTCTCTCCAGGGTCATTATAATCAAGCATACCGCATACTGAAATGCCCTTTATGTCAAGACCAACAAGCCCCGTTTCCATTATCTCAACGACCTCATGAGAAGCAAATCCTCCAGCATAAGGTCTTGCCGCAGATGTCACAAAAGCAGGATCATAAAAGTTCATATCAAAGATCACAAAAACAGGTTTTCCTGATACATTCTTTTTTATTGCAGAACCCACGTCTGAAAACTTCATATAATCCATGTCAGAAGCTGTCAGCACATCTATACCCAGCTTTTCTAGCCTGCCACCGTATTGTGACATTCCGTTTCTTATTCCAACTTCAAGAGAAGAAGCATTGTCGCACATATCCTCTTCTGCCACTCTAACAAGCGCAGAACTTACCGAACCGCCGAAGTGGATAACAGCCATTTTGCCATACTTTTCATAGCAAGCTTTTATCTGCCCATAAGATGTCTTATCATCTCCGCCGATCATAAAGCTGCAAGCTCCCGTGGAAGCTATCGCTTTTTCAGCCGTATATATACATTCCTCAGCGGCTGCCTTTGAAGAATCGTCGATGATAAGGTCACCGCAATCTCCGCTCTTTACGCTATGCGCCATATCAATGTCAAGTCCCTGATCGCAAAAACCGAAGCCAAAAATATCACGTCTGAAATATGCAGAACCATTTCTTGAACCAGGCTTTGCAGTTTCATCACACTCATATGGTAATGCTGCAAAAAGAATATCATAACCATTTATATCATAGACCATAGGCGTTTCCAAAAAACCTGTTGGCCCCAGATCTTTCAGATCATCAAAGTTTAGTTTAAATGGACATTTTACCATATCTAACACCGACCTTTCCTATTATTCCGGCTCCGCTTTTTTCTTTGAAAGCAAAATAACAAACTGCTTTAGTATCGCCACTGCATTTATCGCAGTTATGCCTGCGGGATCGTAATTTTCCATTACCTCCACCAGATCAAAACCTACGATATCCAGCCCCGCAAGACCATTTCTGATTATCTCACAGGCTTCATATGTAGAAAAACCTCCTGGCATTGGAGTTCCTGTACCAGGTGCATAAACAGGGTCAAGAAAGTCAATATCGAAAGTGATGAAAACCTTAGCGTCTCCCACCTGTTCCTTTATTCTGCGGCAAGTTTCCTTTATTCCGATCTTATGAAGCTCTCTCGCCGTGATGACCTTCATTCCGTGATCTTGAGCATACTTGATGCGATAAGTATCTCCGCCGCTTCTTATACCGACCTGAATAGAATGTTCAGTATCAAGAATATCATCCTCTATAGCATTTCTAAAAGGTGTGCCATGATTATATTTTATCCTGTCGCCATAATCCCAAGTATCTTCGTGGGTATCGAAATGCACCATTGCGACCTTGCCATACTTTTCGCTGTAAGCTTTAAGTTCAGCATATGCAATAAGGTGATCGCCGCCCAGAACGATAGGCACTGCACCTGCGTCGAGTACCTTTCTGACCGATTTCCTGATAAGCTCCATTGTCTCCTCAACATAACCAAGCACAACGCCGATATCGCCCATATCCATGCCTTTTAAGTTAGCGACCTTATATGAGTTATCCTGTTCATATGACAATCTGCCTGCACCATAAGCATTTCTTATCGCTCTAGGGCCAAAACGACAGCCTGTCCTGTTTGTCACGCTGGTATCATAGGGCACGCCCAAAACAACAAAATCTTCACCATCGATATCCTGCTTATATGGAAGCCCGAAAAGCGTCTTGATATTATTTTCTCTGCGCTTTGCAATGTTGTTTCGTGTCTCTTCTGAAATAATTTTATCAAACATTTTCGATCATTCCTTTCTTAGCATATTCTTTGATGCCCGCCTTTTTGCAAGCCACACAGGTAATAAATTCTTTTACGATACGGCTGGCAAGAATTGAAGTTATTCCCCCTGCGTCATAGTTCGGTGCGACTTCAACAAGGTCAAAGCCAACAATATCAAGACCGATAAGCGCACGACGAATAAGCTCAAGAGCTTGTCTTGAAGTAAATCCACAGGAAACGGGAGTGCCTGTACCGGGGGCAAAAGCAGGATCAACAAAATCTATATCAAATGTGACCATGACCTTATTGTTTCCGACCTTTTCACGGATAAGCTCCGCCGTTTTCTCAATGCCCATATGATGTATATCAACAGCATAGATATGCTCAAGGCCTGCATTATTCGCAAAATCAAAATCACTCTCTTCAAAAAGTCCGCCTCTCATACCTACCTGTATAGATGTTTTCGGGTCAATGCAGTCATATTCGATCGCTCTTCTGAAAGGGGTAGAGTGGTCGTGATGTTCTTTATCAGTATCGCTGCCCCATGTATCTGTATGCGAATCAAAGTGTATTATCGAAACAGGCCCGTAAACATCCTTATAAGCCAGCAGTTCAGGAAAAGTAATAGAATGATCACCGCCCAGAACGATTGGAATTGTACCTGTTTCCAAAATAGCTTTCATTTCCTGTGGTATCGAACCAAGATAAGCTTTCTCAGCGTTCCATATATCAAGATCTCCATAATCAACGCCCTTTACATATTTACTCGTATCAATGCCGACAGCCTCGTTCATGCTGTCTGTGGAAAAGGCTCTGCGAATCCCATCAGGACCAAACCTCGTTCCCGGACGATATGTTGTTCGGATATCAAATGGAATACCTATAATAGTGTAATCCGCCCCAGATGTGTCAGTTGAACTTTTCAAACCGCCATATGTAAGCTGCACCTTTTTATCAGTATTTATTGCGTTCATAGAATCACTTTCCTTTCTTAATTTGTTGATTTCATTTTACGCTATACAGTTACAGTAAAGTCAATGCTCATTTGTAAAGAAAAAATTAATTCTATGACAACAGATTATCCTAAAGCGTTCTTTATTTTCTGCAAACTAAACGTCTAAAGCACATATCATATTATTAATGGCAAAAAAACACCCCGTATCATAAGACACGGGGTGAAATTTTTGTTATCTATTCAGATATCCTAAACTTTGCAAGAATTACTTCTTCTGTGCAATAGCAGCCTGAGCAGCAGCAAGTCTAGCAATTGGAACTCTGAATGGTGAGCAAGATACATAGTCAAGACCGATCTTGTTGCAGAACTCAACAGATGTTGGGTCGCCGCCGTGCTCACCGCAGATACCGCAGTGGAGCTTTGGATTAACTGGCTTACCAAGTTCAAGAGCCATTTCCATAAGCTTGCCTACGCCGTTCTGGTCGAGCTTAGCAAATGGATCGTTCTCGTAGATCTTTGCATCATAGTAAGCATTGAGGAACTTACCAGCGTCATCTCTTGAGAAACCGAATGTCATCTGTGTAAGGTCGTTTGTACCGAAGCAGAAGAAGTCAGCTTCCTTAGCGATCTCGTCAGCTGTAAGAGCAGCTCTTGGGATCTCGATCATTGTACCAACCTCGTACTCAAGGTCAGAACCAGCAGCCTTGATCTCAGCGTCAGCAGTCTCAACAACGAACTTCTTAACATACTTAAGCTCCTTGATATCATTTACCAGTGGGATCATGATCTCAGGCTTAACTGTCCAGTCTGGGTGATTCTTCTTAACGTTGATTGCAGCCTTGATAACAGCCTTTGTCTGCATCTTAGCGATCTCAGGATATGTTACTGCAAGACGGCAGCCACGGTGACCCATCATTGGGTTGAACTCGTGGAGTGAAGCGATGATAGCCTTGATAGTCTCAACAGGCTTGTTCTGTGCCTTAGCAAGAGCCTCGATATCAGCCTCTTCTGTTGGTACGAACTCGTGAAGTGGTGGGTCAAGGAATCTGATAGTAACAGGGTTACCCTCAAGTGCCTCATAAAGAGCCTCGAAGTCAGCCTGCTGCATTGGCTCGATCTTAGCAAGAGCAGCCTCTCTCTCCTCAACTGTGTCTGAGCAGATCATCTCTCTGAATGCAGCGATTCTCTCAGGATCAAAGAACATGTGCTCTGTACGGCAAAGACCGATACCCTCAGCACCCAGCTCTCTTGCCTTCTTAGCGTCAGCAGGAGTATCTGCGTTTGTTCTAACCTTCATTGTTCTGAACTTGTCAGCCCAGCCCATGATCCTGCCGAACTCGCCAGCGATCGTAGCGTCAACAGTTGGGATAATACCATCGTAGATATTACCTGTTGAACCGTCGATTGAAATATAGTCACCCTCGTGGAACTCCTTGCCTGCGAGTGTGAACTTCTTGTTAGCCTCGTCCATAACGATATCTGAGCAGCCAGATACGCAGCATGTACCCATACCACGAGCAACAACGGCAGCGTGTGATGTCATACCGCCTCTAACTGTAAGGATACCCTGTGAAGCCTTCATACCTGTGATGTCCTCAGGTGATGTCTCAAGTCTTACGAGAACGACCTTCTCGCCTCTCTCGTTCCAAGCCTCAGCGTCATCAGCTGTGAATACGATCTTACCACAAGCAGCTCCTGGAGAAGCGCCAAGACCCTTGCCCATAGGAGTAGCAGCCTTGAGTGCCTTTGCGTCGAACTGTGGGTGAAGAAGTGTATCGAGGTTTCTTGGGTCGATCATTGCAACAGCCTCTTCCTCAGTTCTCATGCCCTCATCAACGAGGTCACAAGCGATCTTAAGAGCAGCCTGTGCAGTTCTCTTACCATTTCTTGTCTGAAGCATATAAAGCTTACCGTGCTCAACAGTGAACTCCATATCCTGCATATCTCTGTAGTGATCTTCAAGTGTCTTACAAACCTTGTTGAACTCAGCGAATGCCTCTGGGAACTTCTGCTCCATTTCAGAGATGTGCATTGGTGTACGAACACCAGCAACAACGTCCTCGCCCTGTGCGTTTGTAAGGAACTCACCGAACAGACCCTTAGCACCTGTAGCTGGGTCTCTTGTGAATGCAACACCTGTACCGCAGTCGTCACCCATGTTACCGAATGCCATGGACTGAACGTTTACTGCTGTACCCCATGAATAAGGGATATCGTTATCTCTTCTGTATACGTTAGCTCTTGGGTTATCCCATGAACGGAATACAGCCTTGATAGCGCCCATGAGCTGCTCCTTAGGATCAGTTGGGAAGTCAGAACCGATCTTAGACTTGTACTCAGCCTTGAACTGGTTAGCCAGTTCCTTAAGATCCTCAGCGTTCAGCTCAACGTCCTGCTTAACGCCCTTCTTAGCCTTCATCTCGTCGATAAGCTCTTCAAAATACTTCTTACCAACTTCCATAACTACGTCAGAATACATCTGAATGAATCTTCTGTAGCAGTCCCAAGCCCATCTTGGGTTACCAGACTGAGCAGCGATAGTCTCAACAACTTCTTCGTTAAGACCGAGGTTAAGGATTGTATCCATCATACCAGGCATTGATGCTCTAGCACCTGAACGTACAGAAACGAGGAGTGGGTTCTCCTTGTCACCGAACTTCTTGCCTGTGATCTCTTCCATCTTTACAATGTACTCGTTGATCTCTGCCATGATCTCAGGATTGATCTCACGGTTGTCCTCATAATACTGAGTACAAGCTTCCGTTGTGATCGTAAAGCCCTGAGGAACAGGGAGACCGATATTTGTCATCTCAGCAAGGTTAGCACCCTTACCGCCGAGAAGCTCTCTCATGTTGGCATTACCCTCAGAGAAAAGATAACAATACTTCTTTGCCATTGGTTTTTTACCTCCAAAAATTTTTTGAATTCCGAAGCGTGCGGACACAATTATCCCGTCGCCCACGGTTACATATATATTATAACAGATTTAAAGCCAAATTACCATAGGTTTTTCTCACTTTTATACATAAAATCTTATACAATATTTGCTCACTTTTTATGTGCAATATGACAGTTTTTAAATATCAACACATAAAAAAGCCCTGCTGAAAAACAACAGGGCTGAAACGTCTATTTTGTCGGTGAAAGCAGCTGCCTCTGCAGAAAATACCTACTTATGTCCGATACCGCAGACAAACGGCAATATATGACATGCCGTACATTTATAATGCGCTGAACGGGGTGCGCCACGCTTATTTCTAAGCCACCTATATCATACCATATCCGCAAGCATTTGTCAATAGCAAAAATGCAAAATAAAAAGCCCTGCTGAAATCAACAGGGCTGAAAAGTCTATTTCGTCGGCTGGAAGCCAAGATACCCAAAATACCTGTGACTTATGTCCGAACACAGCAGACAAACTGTGATATATGCGGTCTTTCGACACTTTTATTGTAGCACATCTGCCTGCATTTGTCAACAGCAAAATGTAAAATAAAAAGCCCCGCTGAAAACAGCAGGGCTAAAATGTCTATTCTGTCGGCTGGAAGCAGCCGCATTACTGCGGAAAAATAAGCTACTTATGTCCGAACTCAGCAGACTCGCTGAAATATATCTGGTTTATTAAACAACTATATTATAGCATATCCGCAAGCATTTGTCAACACCTATACCACCTGGAAAAGATAAAATTTCAGATAATCCGTTTCAGGCACATTGAGAAGTATCGGGTGGTCAGGGGCTTGCTGTCTTGCTTCAATAAGCTTGAGCTGAACGCCTGCGTCCTTTGCAGCACTCATTACCATTTTCACAAACAGCCTGTTCTCCATAAAATGCGAACATGAGCAGGTGGCAAGATATCCGCCCCTTGGCAGAAGTCTCATTGCCCTGTAGTTTATCTCCTTATATCCCCTTTCAGCGCTTCCAACTGTCTTTCTGCTCTTTGTGAAAGCAGGCGGGTCGAGGATTATCATGTCATAATCAGCCTTTTCTTCAAGAAGTTTCGGGAGCAGGTCGAAAACGTCTGCGCAAAGAAAATCCATTCTGTCAGTCAAACCGTTTCTCTCAGCATTCTCCCTAGCCGTATCAACAGCGAACTGTGAAACGTCCACCGCCGTAACGTGCCTTGCACCGCCCATTGCCGCATTGAGCGCGAACGAACCTGTGTGGGTAAAGCAGTCAAGGACCTTCTTGCCCTTTGCTATCTTCGACACCGCAAGGCGGTTATATTTCTGGTCAAGGAAAAATCCAGTTTTCTGACCGTTCTCAACATCGACCTCATAGCGTATGCCATTCTCCGTTATCTCAGTGATATTTGACGGTGGTTCAGGGAGAAATTCAGCCCTATACCAGCCTTTGTACTGTTCCAAGCCCTCCAGCTTTCTGATAGCGACATCGTTACGCTCCATTATGCCAGAAGCTTTAACTCCGTCCTTTTCAAGCTCTTCAACAAGAAGCCTGAATATCATATCCTTTATCATATCCATGCCGTAGGAAAGCACCTGCGAAACAAGTATATCTCCATACTTGTCGATAGTAAGCCCCGGCATGCCGTCAGCCTCACCAAAAATAAGCCTGCAAGCCGAAAAATCGTCCCCCATAACAGTTTTTCTGTAATCTATAGCATAGCGGATACGTCTGCGGAAAAAGTTTTCCGAGAAATTTTCATTTGCGTTGTCAGATAAGATCCTTATCCTTATCTTGCTGTTAAGGCTGAGAAAACCCGTTCCAAGATAAGAGCCTTTTTCAGAGAAAACATCACAAAGCTCGCCATTTTCCAAGCCCTCAGGCTCGTTTCTCAGTTCGTCACAATACACCCATGGGTGACCGTTTTTCAGGGACATTTCCCCTTTTTTCGATATAGTGAATGCAGGATAGATTCTTTTGCTTTTCATTATTATACCTCACAATCAAGATTTGTCGATTTGTCAGATATAATTATACCACAGCATACCCATTTTTGCAAGACGATACACAACAATAAAAATGTAGAGGACGGCGTCCCGATAGCCATGTCCCACAGCAATAAAAATATGTATCGCCGCACCCGAAAAATTTCAGATGCGGCGTTATATGGGGGATTATAACATCAGCACTTTGTATAACAAAGCACTAAAATGAAGAAAGCTATTTATCCGCAGGGTCGATAAACTCGATAGGGTCTATCCACTGACCGTTCTTTTTCAAGCCAAAGTGCAGATGAGAAAGCTCTGCCACTTCCGCCTGAGCAGTGTCGCCCACAGCACCTATGACCTCCCCTGCATTCACCTCGTCGCCCTCCTTGACGGACATTTCCTTCGACAGATTGTAGTAATGCCCTACAATGCCGTTTCCATGGTCGATAGTGATACAGTTGCCCCACAAAGCGTCTTCCCATATCTTTGTGACAGTACCCTTGTTCATCGCCTTGACAGGCTCAGCAAGGTCAGCCTTGATATCAACGCCATCATGTGTTTTCCAGTAGCCGAGAGTTTCCGACTTCACAAGCTCGCCATTAGAAAACGGCTCTAATATCTCGCCGTTCACAGGCATAACGTTAGGTTGAGTTTGGATATCGACTTCCGCCTTGGAGCTTTCGTCCTTTTTAACATCATCTTTCTTGTTGTCAGCCTGCTTTGGTGCAGTGCTGTCAACGCTCGAGATAGTCAGATTGTCAGTGATATCCTCCATAGCCTTGTTATATGCAGCTATACCCGCACCGCCAAGAGCCAGCAGACACGCCGCAAGTGTGATGTAAACACCCTTCGCTCCCAGAGCCTTGCCTGCGTGTGAATTTCTGATACTGAATTTTTTCATACACACAAAACCTTTCTCCGATATGATTTCCGCAGCCACTGTTGCGCCCACGGCAGTCTTATGCTATCGGCGGCATAAGTCCTCTGGCATTATTTTTGACATATACGGGTAAAATATTCACAGCAAAATAAAAATACCGCACCCGAGCTTTCACCCAAGTGCGGTATTCATCAACAACCAAATAACCAACGCCAAATTTCGGGACGTCGGGGCAACCTTCCCTACAAAATATCCCTATCCGTTTTGTATCCCTTTCATTCTATCATACTTATCTATCCTGCGGCTTTTTCCTCACAAGCTTAAACACAGCCCCTGCAATAGCAAGCACCGCCGCAACGCCTGCCAGACAAAGGCAGACTATAACATCATAGCGGCTGTTATCAGCACCTTTCAGCGAAACTATCTCAGACAGTTTCATACCGTTCCACGCATCGCTCAGCACAGTCATTGCCGCTACCCATATCGCAGATGCCACAAAGCAAAGTGCACCCTTGAAAAATCCGTTCACCTTTAGATACCTTATAATAAGGAACACAGCCCACACCAATGCCACACAAGCCACCGTTGCAAGCATGCCGTCACGAAGGTCTTCCACGTCACCATATTTCAGCGTACCATAAATAACGCAGGCAAAGGTCAGCACCGAATCCGCCGCCATGCACACAAGCCCCTTGCTGTTTCTCACATACTTTTCAAGCTGTTCACTTCTCAGCACAAAAGGCAGGAAAACGATAGCCTCCCCAAGGAGCGTTCCAAGCACCGCCATAACAAACCAATCCCCATGGGAATAAATGCACCCTGCGGCATAAAGAAGAAAAAGCGAAGCTGTCGCAGAACCAAGCGTCCACAACGCCCTGTTTTTCTTCACAAGCACAGGCACATTTATGAAAGAAAACGTCAGCATCAGCGATGTGATAAGCACCATGAACCAGCCTATACCGCCATGAGCCACATTATAAATAAAGCTCGGTATTATCGCCGCAAGATAGCCAATTCCGGTTATGATAGTGTACCCCCGAACAAAGCGTTTATAGCTCCGCACCATAAACTCAGCCTCTCTCTGCTGGCGGTCCTCGCTTGCAGTGCAAAGCTCATGCTCAGAAATGTGCAAGACCTCGCATATGCCTGATATCATGGTTATGTCAGGATAAGATATCCCACGTTCCCACTTTGACACCGCCGATTCCGTCACATAAAGCGCCTTTGCAAGCTCTTTCTGTGATAAGCCAAGTTCTTTTCTTTTTGTCTGAATAAATTTCCCCAGTGTAGATTTATCTTCCATTTTCATCGTCGCCTTTCAGCAAAATTCAGAGTGCGCTCTCTATGGTCAACATTATAGCTGTCTCTTATACACATCTCCGAGCCCACCGAGACTGCAGCTAATCTCGTATGCCGTCTTCTGCTTGAAAAA